>Ga0247844_1000806_pt1 | contig 62932 bp, 61 predicted proteins | sample LaCtaG_FD_192421 | JGI IMG/M metagenome (GOLD analysis project Ga0247844, IMG submission 192421) | Freshwater microbial communities from meromictic Lake La Cruz, Castile-La Mancha, Spain - LaCruzMarch201714.5m_1 | ecosystem: Environmental > Aquatic > Freshwater > Lake | place: Spain: Castile-La... | reverse complement strand
GCCCCCCCCCCCGCCATCCTCCCCGCCGCGCACTCGACGAGCACCCCGCCCTCCCCGCTCACCCGGAACACCCCGCCGCCAGAGCCCCGGTTCTTCGCCACGAGCCGCTCCAAAACCCCGGGGGCCGCAGCCTGCGCCTCCGCAAACCCGTCGCCCGCACACAGCCCCGCTCCCGGCATCAGCAAAATGCCGGCAGCGAGCACAATTTTCAAAGGTCCCACGGATGGATGAAAGCGCATGCCCCCGCACTAGACGCCCCCCCGCTCGCCTGCAAGGAGGATCTTCCCATCCCAAACTGTTGACAGGCGGGTCGTCTGGCGTAGCTTGGCGGCAGGATTTTCATGCAGCAGAGCGAATCAGATACTCAGGAACGGTTTGTTTCCCACGCCCCCGGATACTGGAAGGAAGAGCCCCTGTGGGGGGATTGGCGCTGGCAGATGAAAAACCGCGTGACCACCCTGGCGGGCCTCGAGCAGCGGCTTGAGCTCACCCCGGCGGAACGCGCCGGCGTCCTGCTCGCAGGCACCAAGCTGGCCCTCGCCGTGACGCCGCACTACTTCAACCTGATCGACCGCGAGGACCCCGACTGCCCGATCCGCAAGCAGGTCATCCCCCGGATCGAGGAGGGCTATGATTCGCCCTACGACATGGCCGACCCCTGCGGAGAGGACGCGGCGATGCCCGTTCCGGGCCTGGTCCACCGCTACCCGGACCGCGTGCTTTTTCTCGTCACCGACCGGTGCGCGTCCTACTGCCGCTACTGCACCCGGAGCCGGGTGGTGAGCGGGGTCGGCGAGCAGGAGCTGCACACGGACTTCGAAGAGGCCTTCGCCTACCTGGAGAAAAACACCGGGATCCGCGACGTACTCCTCTCGGGCGGGGACGCCCTCCTGCTTTCCGACGACAAGCTGGAGGGCCTGCTCAAGCGGATCCGGGCGATCCGCCACATCGAGTTCCTGCGCATCGGGACGCGCGTGCCAATTTTCCTGCCGCAGCGGATCACGCCGGCCCTCTGCGCGATGCTTCGCAAATACCACCCGCTCTGGATGAGCGTCCACGTGAACCATCCCCGGGAGCTCACCACCGAGGTCCGCGACGCCCTCGGCCGGCTGGCCGACGCGGGAATCCCGCTCGGAAACCAGAGCGTGCTTCTGGCCGGCGTCAACGACAACGTCCCGACGATGAAGGAGCTGATCCACAAGCTGCTGATGTGCCGGGTCCGCCCGTATTACCTCTACCAGTGCGACCTGATCCGGGGCTCATCCCACCTGCGCACGCCCGTGGCCAAGGGGGTCGAAATCATCGAGGCCCTCCGCGGGTTCACGACCGGCTACGCCATCCCCCAGTTCGTGATCGACGCCCCGGGCGGCGGCGGCAAGGTCCCGATCAACCCCGGATACGTCCTCTACCACGATAAGGAAAAAGTCGTGATCCGGAATTTCGAAGGGCGGATTTTTGAGTATCCCGAACCGGGCGCCCCCCGCCACATCGTCCACCACGACGACCTGCTCCCGGCCTGACCATCACCATGGGAGGAATCATCGTCCGTCCGCGATCGCGGATCCTGCACGGCCACGACTGGGTCTATGCCAGCGAAATCCTGAAGACCTTCGGGAACCCGGAGGACGGCAGCGTGGTCTCGATCAAGGACGGCAGGGACCAGCTCCTCGGGGTCGGAATCTACAACGCGAAGTCGCAGATCGTTGTGCGAAGGTTTTCGCGGCGCCGGCAGGACCTCGATGAGGACTTTTTTCTGAGGCGGATCCGGCAGGCTCTGGACTACCGCCTGGCGGCCGGGTGCCGGCCGGACCTGGGTCGCCTGGTCTGGAGCGAGAGCGACGGGCTGCCGGGGGTGGTTGCCGACCGCTACGGCCCGGTTGTTGTGCTCCAAACCCTCACGAAGGCGATGGACCTGCACAAGGAGGCCATCGCGCGGGCGCTGCAGGCGGCCACGGGCGCGGATGGCGTGGTCGAGCGCAACGATGCCCCCGTGCGGGCAGCCGAGGGGCTCGACCTGGTCACCGGCCTGCTCGTCGGCGAATCCCCGGGGCCGGTCGATATCCAGGCCGCAGGGATCACGTTCCGGGTCGATCCGCTGGGCGGACACAAAACCGGACTGTATCTGGACCAGATCGAATCTTACGGGATCGTGGCCCCGATGGCCTCCGGCTGCCGGGTCCTGGACTGCTTTTCCAACCAGGGCGGGTTCGCCATCGCCTGCGCGAAGGCGGGCGCCGCCGCAGTGGTCGCGGTCGAGTCCGGCGCGGAAAGCGTCGCACGCCTCCGCGAAAACGCGGCCCGCAATGGCGTCGAGGTCGAGGTCAAGCCGGCCGATGTCTTCGATGTCCTCTCCCGCGGCGGCGAATACGACCTCATCATCCTCGACCCTCCATCGTTCGCGAAGGCGCGATCCAAGGTGAACGAGGCCCTGCGCGGCTATCGCGACCTCCACGCCCGCGCAGCCCGCCTGCTCTCCAAAAGCGGAATCCTCGTCAGCTTCTCCTGCTCCCACCACGTCGCCTCCCACGAATTCGAAGAGGCCATCGCCGGGGGACTCCACGACGCCAAGCGCAACATGCGCCTCATCCGCCGCATCGGGCAACCCCTCGACCACCCGGTCGTCCTCGGACTGCCCGAAACCGAATACCTCAAAGGCCTCGTCCTCTCCGCCATGCCCGGCCGCTGACCCAAGGCCACAAGTTTTCGAGCTTCAGGCGCAAAGGCGGCATGTGTCAAATGTCATGATGTGACTCATCGCAATGCACTCTTTGAGAAATGAGATTGTCCAAATGGTCGGCCAGGTCTTTTCGCCCCAGCTTTTCCGGGTAGGCACGATGCTCGGCATTGGTCATCGGGGCCTGCTTCATGGGCTTCCCGTCTTTGTCCACGCCTATGTAGATGGCATCAAAGGGCTGGAGGGTGGTGTCCAAGGGCGTGCTCACGATCCCTCGTTGCACCCGTCTGGCAGGGAGGTCAAGTCATGATCACCTGGAGGCCACAACATCAGATCAGCCCTTCGCCGGAAGGAGGCTCTCCAGATGAGCAGCTTCTTTCATGCGACCGAGCTTGCGCAGCCAAGCGACTTGATCGGCTATTGGCTTGCCCGCGTCAAAAACTGCTCTGCCTTTGGCATCCACACCGACGACAACGTCACCGATGAGCGCCATGCGGCGGATTTTGGCGTCATGGGGGTCTGCGTTCATCCTGGCAACTGATACTTCTGGCTTCCCCGGAGATCAAGCCATGATCACCCAAAGGCCACAACAAGCATAAAATAATAGTTATTCTGCTCTCCTTGGCCCTCCATTTTTGACCAGGGAGTAGAGTGCCTTTCATATTGGCTTTCGCGCCCAACGAATCCATGCGGCACACAGGGCAAATGCTGCCAGAATGAAGAGCGCGAAGCGGCCAACAAACCCAGCCACGGCGGCCTTGGAATGCCGCCCAAGCCCCCCGCAGTCTGGCCCGCCTCTCTTCATCCCGCACGCGATACCCGTCGCCTTCGGCCCTGGTCAAGCAACACCCAAAGGGGGGGAAACCCCGGCAGGATGCGTCCTTCGCCTCCCCAAGCGGCCCCCATGCGTGGACGAACACGTTGGGACGCCGTCGCAGCGCGCTTGAACGTCGTCATTCCCTTGCGCAGCTCTCCTTTTTTCTCCCCATCCGTGTGCGAATTGGCATTCTGCTGCCAACGCCATGCCTCACCTCTCTTGGAACGAAGTCCGCGACCGGGCCATCAAGTTTTCCCGCCGCTGGAAAGAGACGGACTCCGAGCGGTCGGAGAAGCAGACGTTCTGGAATGAATTTTTCGATGTCTTCGGCATTCGCCGGGCGTCGGTGGCCTCGTTTGAGGAAAACGTAAAAAACCTTCGCGGGAACACGTCGGCCATCGATCTGCTTTGGCGCGGGAAGTTGCTGGTCGAGCACAAGAGCCGGGGGGAGGACCTCTCAGCCGCTGCCACGCAGGCCTTCACCTACATCGAAGACCTCACCCGCGAGAGCCGCTGGGACGAGATCCCACGCTTTGTCCTGGTCTCGGATTTCGCGAGTTTCGTCCTCTACGATCTGGAGCCCGAGGAGCAGCGCGACCTCCCGCTTTTTGCCGGCCGCAAGATCGCCCCGCATCGGTTCGCACTGGCGGACTTCCCCCGGCACATCCGCGCATTTGCCTTCATGCTCGGGCAGACCCGCGTCCGCCTTGACCCCGAAGATCCGGCGAATGAAAAAGCCTACACCCGCATGTGCGAGCTCCACGACTCGCTGGTCGCGGGCGGGTTCTCCGGCCACGAACTGGAACGCCTCCTCTGCCGCGTCCTCTTCTGCCTCTTTGCCGAGGATACCGGAATCTTCGCGCCGGATGCCTTCACGCAATTCGTGCGCACCCAGACACGCCAGGACGGCTCGGATCTCGCCGCGAAGCTCAACGAGCTTTTTGACTGGCTCAACAACCCGCAGGCCGATGGCTCGGTGGCGGACACCGACTGGCGCTACGGGTTCCGCTATGTCAATGGCGGACTCTTCGCCGAACGGCTGGGTTTCCCCATCTTCACCAAGGCCATGCGCGAGGCCTTGAGCTTTTGTTGCGACTTCCAGTGGGGAAAAATCTCCCCCGCTGTCTTTGGCTCGCTGTTCCAAGGCGTGCTGGAGGATCGCGCCCGCCGCCAGCAGGGAGCTCACTATACGAGCGAGCGCGACATCATGAAGGTCATCCGCTCGCTTTTCCTTGATGAGCTTCACGCCGAATGGGATCGCCTCCAAGCCGACCGCTCAACCCGCCGCCGGGCGAATATGGAGGCGTTTCACTCCAAGCTCGGCAGCCTCCAGTTTCTCGACCCCGCCTGCGGATGCGGCAACTTCCTTGTCCTGGCCTACCGTGAACTTCGCGCTCTGGAGCTCAAGGTCGCGCAAACACTCTACGTGGGACGCTATGGCACTGGGGAAAAGGTGGCGCAGCAAACATTCCCAACCCACGATTTCTCCAAGCTCGTCGGCGTGAATGTGGACCAGTTCCACGGCATCGAATACTCCGAGTGGCCGGTCCGCATCGCCGAGGTCGCCCTCTGGCTCATGGACCACCAGATGAACGCCGAGGCCGCCGGGCTTTTCGGCCGCCCCTTCGACCGCCTCCCCCTCAAATCCTCCCCGCATATCGTCTGCGGCAACGCCCTGCGCATGGACTGGAACGACGTGCTGCCAAAAGAAGAATGCTCGTTTGTCATGGGGAACCCGCCGTTTGTGGGGCACCACTACCAATCAGCCGAGCAGAAAGAGGACCAGGCCACCGTTCTGACAGATATCCAAGGCAATGGCGTGTTGGATTACGTTTCAAACTGGTATGTGAAGTCATGCCAGTTCATTCAAGGGACACAGATTCCAGTTGGCTTGGTATCAACAAACTCCATTACCCAAGGCGAACAAGCCGGATTGCTTTGGAATCACTTATTTCAGCACTATGGGATCAAGATTCTCTTTGCCCACCGCACATTTGCTTGGGCCAGCGAGTCACGTGGCAAGGCGCACGTTCATGTCGTCATTGTCGGCTTCGCAGCTTACGATTGTAAGGAGAAACGCATTTACGACTACGAGACGGCAAAGGGGGATCCTTCTGTGACCACAGTTGCCAATATAAGTCCGTACCTTGTAGCGGGACCCGATACTGCGATCCCCAACAGAAGCAAGCCGCTCTGTAATGTCCCAAAAATGCGCTGGGGCAGCAAAGCTACGGATGGAGGTTTCTTTATTTTTACTGGTTCGGAGAAATGTGCCTTTCTTCTTAAAGAACCTGGCGCGGCAAAGTGGTTTCGGCAGTATTACTGCGCAGAGGATTTTATCCACGGCCAGAGTCGCTGGTGTCTATGGCTCAAAGAAATTGCTCCTCACGAACTACAATCACTTCCCGAGATAAAACGCAGGGTCGATGAAGTTCGTAGCTTTCGCGCACGAAGCACAGCTGAAGCAACTCGAAATTTCGCTCAATTTCCAACATTGTTCAGGCAGATCGCTCAGCCCAGCAGTGATTATCTACTTATACCCCGAGTTTCATCAGAACGACGTCCTTACATACCAATCGGGTTTGTATCTAAAGATGCCATTGCTGGCGACGTCCAGCTTGTTCCAAGCGCCACAGTATTTGACTTCGGCATTTTAACTTCCGCCATACATATGGCGTGGACAAGGGCTGTTGCGGGGCGCTTAAAATCTGATTTTCGATATGGCAAGGACATCGTCTACAACAACTTCCCCTGGCCGTCGCCCAGCCCCGAGCAGCGTGCGAGAGTCGAAGCCTGCGCGTCCGCCGTCCTCGCGGCGCGGGAGCCGCACCTTCCACCGCGCGGCATGAGCACGCTGGCCGACCTCTACGACCCGCTAACGATGCCGCCTGAGTTAATGAAAGCGCACACCGCCCTCGACCGGGCGGTGGAGAAGTGTTACCGCCCCGATCGATTCCATTCCGACCGTGAGCGCGTCGAGCACCTTTTCCGGCTCTACGAGCAACTGACCGCCCCGCTCCTGCCCGCCACCCCACGCACAAAACCACGCGGAGCAAAAGCCAAGACCACAACGAGCCCGACCCGTCGCCGAGCCAGGACCCCTGGCCTGCCGGAGGCGCCGCCGCACTCGCCCTCCGATTTCGAATGATCAGGATTATAGAAATCGGCGACATCGCATGGCAGGGAGTGACTGAACCCATCTTCTGCCGCGGCGATGATGGATTTGAATACGTGGTGAAGGGGCGGCATGCTGGATATCGCTCTCTCATCGCGGAATGGGTGGCAAACCGGCTTGGCCGCGAGCTTGGACTTCCAATTCCCGAGATTGCCCAGATGAAAATTGCTCCCACCCTGTTCGATTACGGAGGTGATCCCGCCAAGCTCGCGAAACTTGGAAGAGGAACGCTTTTTGGATCGCGAAGGGTTGCCAATGTTGTCGAGATTCGTGAGCGAGATCTCCGGGACATTGATATCGAATTGCAGGCAAAGGTGCTTGCCTTTGATTGGTGGGTGGCAAACGCCGACAGGGTTTTTGTCCAAGGAAAGGGCAACCCCAATCTTCTATGGGCAGAGGACACGGGACAGCTCGTTGTCATCGACTTTAACAACGCGTTCCTGCTTGCCGATAGGGATGACTTTTGGGAAGGGCATGCCTTTAGAGAAGCAAAAGTCGTTTGGACTCAGGCTTTCCAGAATTTCCTGAATCGGGAGTTTCGAGAGGCCTTGTCGCATTTGCAAGTCGTTTGGAATGAGCTACCTGAGGAGTGGCTTGAAACCAACACGGAATTTTCCCTTGCCGCCTTGGAGTCAATTCTGTGGAAATTCGAGACTGACGCCATTACATTTTGGAATCCATTGTGAAAAACCTCGTCTGTAATTTTGCTCCCCTTCGTTTTCTCCCGTATCGGGAGGTTGGCGAATTTGTGAATGTGGGTGTGGTCGTGAGCTGCCCGCAGCTGGATTATTTTGGCTTTCGTGTCATCCGGACCCGACGCACCGGGCGTCTGACTCATTTTTTCCCAGAGCTGGATGCCCAACTGCCAAGGACCGCTCTTAAGCGAGCCCTGGAAGAACTGGAGCGCATAAAAACCGCGCACCGTCCCCTGCCGATAACAAAGATTGTTTCCCCGGCAGATGCGCAGGTTCAAATCGCCGCTTTTCAGGAATTGGTCCGCCGTCGCGAAGGGCTGCTGCATTTCGGAAATACAGGGATGTTGGTTGCAGACGATCCCGAGGAAGCCTTGGATGAGCTCTTCGGTCGGTATGTCGAGAGGCAGTTTGCCCAGCGCAAGGAATACCAGGAGACAATCATGAAGAATCGCCTCGCCAAGTTCCTGAGGCAGTGGAATCTGGTGAGTGAGTATGAGAAGGACCAGGCGGTGGGTGACGACGATTTCCATGTCATCCTCCCCTTCGTTCACCGCGCTGATGCCACGATTGATCGCGCGATTAAGCCCCTTGACCTGGACAAACAGGAGACATCCGACATTTATCATCATGGCGGGGCATGGGTAAAAAATATGGAACGGCTGGCCAAACGATCCCGCCTTCCAAAAACAACCATCTTCGCGCTCAGAATGCCGCAGAATGGAAGAACGCTGCGGGCGGCAAATGAAATCTGCGAAGAACTGGGCCAAATCGGCGTGCGGACTGTCTCTTTCCAAGAAACAGCCGCTCTCCATCAACTTGCCCAAATCGGCAAGGCGGCTTAGCAGCACTGTAGGCTCCTACGACGATCAAGATTCTGCTTCCCGTAGGTGTCCCTCACCGCGAGGCCCCGTCCTCGATCAATCGGGTAACGCGAAGTCCAATCCAAAGCTGGAGTGTGTGACGGCAATCGCACTCGACGATTCAAACTCCGGTTCAGCACGATAGTTTGCGAGAAAGAATCCCCCCATGTGCTCCCCGCGGTTGTGCCGCCCACCGAGCAGTTGGGGCTCTACGGCACCGGAGACACTTCCGTCAGGAATGCTGGCTGATTTTTGAGTCCGGCTTGCGCATCAGCCAGTAGATCTCGCCGGGCCACCACGGGAACTGCCGCCCCCACCAGAGGTTGAAGCGCAGCCAGGCAGCGGAATTTTCCAGGGGGCTCCCCTTGCTGCGCAGGAAGAACGCGCCGCTGGCAAATTCGGTGACGAGGCCCGCCCCGGCCGCCATCCGCCGGACGCGCGCGGGCGAAAAAATGCTGACGTGGCCCATCGGGGCGGCGGTCCGCCGGACCTGGGCTTCGCGGGTGGCGCGGAAGGCCTCCGGAACGACGGGGAACCCTCCGATCAGCGACCCGCCCGGCGCGATGCCGGCAGCCACTTTTTTGAGGACATCCTCCGGGTCGGAGAGGTGCTCGAGGACGTGGAGGAGGACCGCACAATCATAGGTCGCCGGCAGGGCGAACGCAGGGGACTCCAGGTTGGCCTCAAAAAAATCGTCGTAGCCGGCTTTCAGGAGCTTTTCCGTGAGCATGACGGCATCGACGGCGGTCCACTTCGACCACGAGACGCCGCCCGGCGCGGACTTGACAAATTCGAGCATCTGCCCGCGGTGGACGCCGATTTCGGCGACGGCGAGCGGGCGTCCCGCGCGGTGGCATTCTTCCCGCAGGAGCTGGTAGCCGAACCAGTAGCGGAGCAGGCGGAGGGGGTAGCGGACGGCCTTCGCCTCAGCGGGCATCCCGAAGCGTTTGGACCGGACGGTGGGGTTATCGGCCAGGAAGGCGGTATCCCAATGGTGAAAGTCGCTGGTGTTCAAAATGGTCGGGTATCGTGCTCGGACGCGGCGGCCCGGTCAAGCGCAGCGAGTGCTACGGCCCCGGACGGCTGCCGGGCTGCTTGTCCTCGATGGTCTGGATCGCCTCCCGGACGTCTCCCGCCTCCGCCGGCGTCAGCGGCCCCTCGAGCGCGCGGCGGTAGTTCTCCAAGGCCTGGCGGGGGAATCCGCGCTGCGCCCACGACTGGCCAAGGTAAATGTGGATGCGGGCGTTGGCCGGGGCGTCATTTTTGACCAGCGGGAGAAGCGCCTCAAGCGAATCCGTCTCCCTGGCAAAGTCCTTGGCAGCACGCGCCGCGCGAGCGTGCAGGAGGAGCACCCGAACGTCGCTCGGGTGCGCCCTTGCGAGGGCCGAGGTGCTGCGGAAGGCCCCGTCAACGTCGCGGGTCTCCAGGAGCGACCAGGCTAGAAGGTAGGAGGCCTCGAATCCCTGCGCGCGCCTCGCCAGCGCCTTCGCCGCCAGCTTCCGGGAGCTCTCCCACCGGTTCTGCGCGGCCGCCAGCGTCGCGGCTCGAAAAAGGACATCATAGTCGGTGCCGGCGAGCGCGAGGGCCTCTTCCATGCGCCGGGAGGCCTCACGCTTTGCGCCGGCAGCATCGAGGTTGAGAGCAGCCTGCGCCAGGAAGACCGCCCGCTCGCGCCCCGCCACAGGCCCGGGATCGCGGAGGTCCAGCTGGTCCGGTTTTTGGCCGCGCAGAAAAATGAGCCCCTGGTTGTCAACGGCCGCCAGATACCAGTCCGGCGAATCCGACAGGTGGGCGATCAAGGGGGCCGCCTCGCCAGGCTGCCCGGCCAGGACAACGGCCGAAAAGGGGCTCTCGCGGTCGGCGGCTCTCCATCGGGCCGGAGACCTCATGAGCTCGGCCGCTTCCAAGGCGGAGGGACTCCCCGCCACCAGCGAGGGGCTCAGGGCCGCCATGGCCGCACGGGCCGCCGGGTTCAAAAAGACGTGCCCGTCCTGCCCACCCAACGCCTGGAGAAGCCCTTGCGGTGCCGCCAACCGCAGGTCGGTCCAACGGTTTCCCCAGGCGACCGATCCGTGGTAGATCCCCAAGCCACAGACCGCAGCCAGACCGATCCCTATGGGTCCCGCCGCCCACCACCGCCACCGGCGGGGGAGAAACCCAAGGCCCAGGAGAACGGCAAAGACCACCGGCAGCCAAAGCCATGCGCCGGCAAAAGAGCGGACAAGCCCGGCCGCCGACCACCCGAAAACCCCCGCCGTCCAAGCCACAAGCCCATCCGCGGTCCATCCGCCCATGCGCCCGCGGCCCGCAGCCTGCACGGTCGCCTCCAGGTCAAACGCCTGCGGGGCTGCCAGGCACGCAGTCACAAAGCAGGCGGCGGCGAGGGGGAGGATGAGCTTTTTCAATGGTGCGAAATATCCTTTGCGCTGGAACGAGCCAGGAATATGGTCTGCTCATGCCCGTCCGTGCAACCGTATTGATGCTCACCATGCTCTCGATCTTCTCACCCCGCCTCACCGCCCTGGAAGTCGGCGACCCCGCTCCCCGGATCACCGCAAACGACCAGTCCGACCAGCCCGTCGCTTTCGCCGACGTCTATGCCAAAGGACTCACCCTCGTCTACTTTTACCCCAAGGCCGACACGCCGGGCTGCACCGCCCAAGCCTGCTCGCTCCGGGATTCCTTCGCCTCCCTCTCCGGCGGAAACCTCCACATCCTCGGCGTCAGCCGCGACACCCCGCAGGCTCAAAAAAAGTTCCAGGAGAAGTTCAGCCTCCCCTTCCCGTTGATCGCCGATGCCGACGGCAAGGTCGCCGAGGCCTTCGGCGTGGGAGGGATCATGGGGATGCCGGTCAGCAAGCGGCAATCGTTCCTCATCAAGGACGGGAAAATTGCCTGGATCTCGCGCAGCGCCAAAACCGGCGAACATGCCGCCGAGGTGCAGGCCGCCATCGACGCGCTCAAGTAGGCCCCGGTCCGGCCACGGTGACATGACGCCCGACTTCCTCCGCCGCCGCGCGCTGCGGGACTGGCGCGGGCTCGATGAGCCGCGCGCCAAGGCCGACCGATGCCTGCGCGTCGACAGCCTCCTCCAGAAAATCTTGCCGAAGCTCGGGCTCTCCGACCGCCTCAGCGAGCAGCAGATCCTGGCGGTCTGGAAGGAGGTGGTTGGGGAATTTCTGGCCACCCACTCGCTGCCCGTCGCCCTCAGCGCCGGGGTCCTGACCGTCCAGGTCATCCAGCCCAGCGTCCGCTACGAGCTGGACCGCACCTGGAAGCGCGAGGTCCTCAGCAAACTCCAGGAACGCTTCGGAAAAAAGGTCGTCCGAGAGGTGCGCTTCCGCATGTGATCACCCGTGGATCAGCAGCGAAATGTTGTCCGGCAGGCTCGCCGCAACCTGGGTCGCAACATTGCCCCGCAACATTTTTGTGAGGGATCCGCGGTGGGAGGCGCCCAAGATCAGAAAGTCCGCTCCCAGCGTCGCGGCCGTGTCCACGATCAGCGCCGGCGCATTCTGGGCCACGGCAAAGACGGGCACCGTCGGAACGCCCCGCACCTTGCCAAGCTGGACGGCTGCGCCAAGGATCGCGTTCGCCTCCGGGTCGTCCTGCCAGCTTTTTGGAGCGACCAGCCCCCCCTGGTAGAGCACGGCAATCTCGCGCACGTAGAGGACGTAGAGCGTCGCCTTCCGCAGCTCGGCCTCGTCCAGGGCAAACGCCAGGGCGGAGGTGAGCCCGCGGACGGAGACAAGAATTTTTGAGGACGTCTCTGCGGGATGGCGCATGCTTTCGATGGCCTCCGGCCGGACGATGGCGGCCACCTCGCGGCTCATGGTGAGGGTGCGCACGCCGCTCAGGCGCTGAGAATACGCCCAGAGGGAGAGCCCGACGATCAGGACGCAGACCACAAAGAACAGGGCCTCGTGCTTGGTTTGAGCGAGAGTGATTTCCACTGCGGCAAGGATCAGGAACGTGCATCCCATCAGCCCGCGCTCCCACCAATGCATGGGAAGCTTCATGTTGGCGGCGCAGGAGCCAAGGTTCACGCAGATCGCCCCGACGACCCCGATCGCATAGAGCCCTGCCAGCACCTCAAAATTGTCGCTCACCGAGAGCACAACGACCGGCAGCCCGGTCGCGATGGCCAGCGGAACCAGCGGGACGCCATGGGAGTTGAGCTTTGAGAACCCCCGGGGCATGTCCCCCTCTCTCGACATCATGAAGAGAAGGCCGATCATCGCCGCGATGGCGGTATTGACGGCACTCAGGAGCAGGAGGGCAAAGACGACCCCGACGACCAGGCCGAAGACGGTTGCGAACCCCTGGCCGAAGTTCATCGCGGCATACTGCTCGGCCACGAAGCGCAGGACATCCTCCTTGCGCTCGACGAGCTGCGGAGCCAAATCCTTCGGCAGCGACAGCAACGCCCAGCCCAGAAGGGCGGTTCCCACACTCACCTCGAGGGCGACCGGCAAAATCGCCTTGGCCGACGCCCTGCCCACCCTCGGATGCCCGATCACCGACCCCTTGTCCGGCTTCAGCGTGCCGGTCAGGTTCGCAATCGCCTCCACTCCGCTCAGGGCCAGGATCACCCCGACAAAGGAAACCCACACGTGCCCGAAGCTTTCATGGAGCGGCTCCAGGTTGTTGAACGTCAGAAACGGGATGCTCAGGAGGATGATCCCGACCACGACCAGCACGGTCGGCAGCGCGAGCGCCACCGCAAAGCTGCCGCTGTGGCGCGGGCCAAAGAGGTTCAGCCCCGCGATGAGGAGGATCACCCCCATCGTGGAGACCATCACATGCTGCTGCGGCACCCCCAGGTAGCTCAGGGCCGCCCATCCGCTCAGCGCCGCCGTCACGGTCAGGTCCGCGACGAGCAGCAGCGCCCCCACCACCGCCAGCAGGCGCCCGTGCTGCCCCGCAGCAGAATAGACGCCCCCACCGTCGGGGAAACACCGGCACACGACCAGGTAGTTGAGCCCAACCAGCGCCGTCAGCGCACACACCGCCAAAATGATCGGAAACGAGGAGAACCCGCTCGCGGCAAACGCCAGCCCGATGACATACGCCTTGCTGGTCCCCCAGTCCCCGTAGAGCAGCGCCGAGGCGCGCTTCCAGTCCAAATTCCGAGGTCGATGAATCGAAAGGTTTTCCACAAGCAGCCACATGTCTCTGCGGGATCCGCCGCCCTTCGTCAATCACGATCTTCGCCCCCGCGCTTCATGCAACTTTCTTTTGTTGCGGAGGGTTTTCTTTATTTACTTTGGGCTGTGGATAACTTACTCCTCTCGGCTCGTATGCGCCCCTCTGCACTTCCCAAACCTCTTCTTGTGGCGGTCGGACTGGCCGCGCTGGCGACCGCCAGCGCCCAGACGCCCCCGGTCAATACCGAAATCCAGATTACGAAAATCGACATGGCCTTTGTCGATTCCCCCAAGGTCTCCGCAAGCGGGTATGCCAAAAAAACCCAGGGCCGCCCCGGCCAGTGGCTTGAGGTCGAGGTCACCTTCGACCGGTCCGCCACCACGCCCAAATACGCCGGCGAGCTGACGTTTGATTATTTCATCCTTCTCAAAAATGACAGCGGGGAGGCGATGGATGAGAAAAAGAACGGCAAGCCGACCCTGCTCACCGGGTCGATCACCCACGTCCATACGCCTGCGGAGAAGGGCCTCCACGCCGTCGCCTACGTGAGCCCCCGCGCCCTCCAGAAGCTGTTTGCCGGAAAGCCCCCCGTGAATCCCGCCCAGACGGTCTCCGACATCGGCATCGAGGTCAAGGGCAGCGGCGGCCTCCTCGCCATGCACACCATGCAGGGTCGGCTCGGCGGCTCGCCTGCCGCCCCCGTCGGGTGGTGGGCGGACACCAGCAAGTTCTCGCCGCTTCCGGGCTTTGTGCTCAGCAAAAGCGAGACCCCGTTTGCCAACATGGAATGGGATTACTTCGAACCCGTGAAATCCAAGTCTGGCAACTGATCAACGGGATTCCTGATGTCCAAACCCACGCGCATCTTCGCCCTGGACCTTGGCATGCAGACGGTGAGTCTGGCCGAGTTCCACAAGCTTCCCGGTGGAGGGCTGAGCCTGCACGCGTTCCGCGAAACCGAACTCATCGCCGACCCCTCGGCCGATGCCACCCGCCCGGCCCAGATCAAGGAGGCCGTCCGGGAGCTGTGCGAGGCGCTCAAGGTTCCCGGCAAGCAGCCCGTCAATTTCTGCCTTCCGGCACAATCGGTCTTCTCACGGTTTGTCAAGCTGCCGGGCGCAGCCGCCGAGGATGTCACCGGGATCATTGCCTTCGAGGCCCAGCAGAATGTGCCTTTCCCCATCGACGAAGTCGTCTGGGACTACCAGATCATGGGGGCTCAGCGCGACGGCTCATGGGATGTGGCCCTCGTCGCCATCAAGGCGGACCAGCTCAGCGAGATGGCAGATTCCGTGAGCGCCGGGGGGCTCAAGCCCGCGATCATCGATGTGGCCCCCATGGCGGTCTACAACGCCTTCCGCTTCAACTACCCGGATGCCGGCGGCTGCTCGCTTCTCATCGACATCGGCGCCCGCACGACGAACCTGATCTTCGCTGAGGGGGAGCGCATGTTCAGCCGGAGCATTCCCGTTGGAGGCAGCTCGATCAGCGCGGCCGTGGCCAAGGAGCTCCACCAGGATATCACGGTCGCGGAAAAGCTCAAAATCCAGAAGGGGTTTGTCAGCCTCGGGGGAGCCTACGCCGAGCCGGAGGACCCGACGGAGGCGCGCATCGCCAAGGTCGTCCGCAACACGATGACCCGGCTCCACGCGGAGATCGCGCGCTCGATCAGCTTCTACCGCACCAGCCAGGCCGGGAGCCAGCCAGTTCGCATCGTCCTCTGCGGCGGCACGGTCAGCCTGCCCTACATGGTCGAGTTCTTCAGCGAAAAGCTCCAGACCCCCATCGAGTTTCTCAACCCGCTAAAGAATGTGACCGTCACAAGCTCCGATGTGGCCGGATCGCTCGCATCGAAGGCGCAAACCGTCGGCGAACTCGTGGGGGCTGCCCTGCGGTCCACCGAAAACTGCCCGCTCGAGATCAACCTGCGCCCCCAGTCTGTCGTCCGGGAGCAGGACCTCGCCCGCCGCCAACCCTTCCTCATCGTGGCCTCGGTCTGCCTCCTTCTCGCTCTCGCCGCCTGGTGGATGTATTTTGACCGTGCGACGGCGCTCACGGATGAGGTGCTCGTCTCGGTGCAGGGCGATGTGGGCCGCCTGGAGGGGCTCGCAGCCAACATCGACAAGCTCTCCGCCGAGCAAAAAAAGCTGGATGCCACGGCCGCGCCGCTGCTCCTTGCTGCCGCCGAACGTTCGGCCTGGGTGGCCATTCTCGACGAGCTGGGGGCAAAGCTTCCCTCCCGCTACATCTGGGTCACGGAGATCACCCCCGTCTCCGCAGGCAAACCTCTCGCCGGCGAAAAACCGGGGACCCCAGCGGCTCCCGCCAAGCCCGGTCAGCCGCCGCCGGGGCCGCCGGCCATCACCGCCCTCGAAATCAAAGGCCTCTACCTCGATAACCCGCCCAATGAAAAGGAGGCCCGCATCATCGACGAGTTTGTCGACAACCTCAAGTCCTCCCCCGTCTTCAACCTCCCCGAAGACCGCGCAAAAATCGTGACCCAGCGGACCACCCCCACCGGCGAGAACTGGGCGTATGGCTACACGCTCGTCCTGCCGCTCCGCAATCCCATCCTCCTGCCATGAACTGGTTGAAAGAAAACCCCTTTCTGGCCGGCCTGGCCGCCATCACCCTCGTCGGGGCGGGAGCCCTCGGCTTCCTGATCTTCCAGGCCGCCGGCGCCTACTCCCTCTCCGCCGAGTCCTACACCGCCGCCGTCTCCAAGCTCCACACCCTCCAAAATAAGGTGCCCTTCCCGAGCCAGGAAAACCTCGCCGAGATTGAGAAGGGCCTCGAAAATTACTCGGCCCGGATCCAGGCCCTCCAGGACCAGCTCGCCAAAATGGAGATCCCCCTGGACACGACCATCACTCCCCAGCAGTTCCAGGACGGCCTCCGCACCGCGGTCAACGACCTCCGCAAAGCGGCCGACGCCAACGGCGTGAAAATCCCGGAGACCTTCTACTTCGGGTTCGACGAATACCAAAGCCAGGTCCCCAGCGCCCAGGCAGCCCCGGCGCTCTACCGCCAGTTCCTCCTCATCCAGTCCATTGTCTCGCGCCTGGTCGACTTCAAGGTCGCCTCGGTGGATTCCGTCGTCCGCCCCCCCCTCCCCGTCGAGCTGCCCGCCCAGGCGGCCCCGCCCAAAAAGGATGACAAGGCCAAGAAGCCTGCCGCCGCAGGTTTTGAAAGGCTGCCCTTCTCGCTTTCCTTCACGGCCGAGCAGGCGAAAGTCCGCGTCGCGTTCAACTCGCTCCTCTCCTCCGAGCAGTTCCTGATCGTCCGCTCCGTCTCCCTGCAAAACACCAACCCAAAGGCCCCGCCAAAAGTCTCCACCGAGCCCGCCGCCACCGCCGCCGCCAACCCCTTCGCCGCCGTCGCAGGGGGCACAGAGGCCGATAAAAAATCCCTTCAGGTGATCCTCGGACGCGAACTCGTCAAAATCACCCTCCAACTCGAAATGCTGGACTTCGCCGAGCCGCCGGCCGCCAAATAAGCACGCGCCATGGACTGGATTAAGAAAAACTACGAACGCGTCCTCCTCGGCCTTGCCGCCCTCGTCCTCATCGGATCCGGCGCCTGGCTCTCCCTGCAGGCCTCCTCGTTTTCAGGAAATTTCGCCGAGCGCAACAGCCCCAAAAAGCCGGACAACACGGTTGTCGCCCCGGACCTGAAATCAATTGAGGAGGCCTCCGCCAGGACGTCTTCTCCCGGCACCTGGACCCCCCACGAGGGGGCGCTCTTCGTTTCCCGCCCCTACGTCCTGAAGGACGGAAAGCTTTTTGATCCTGTCGAAGGCGGCGAGGACCTTCACCCACCCATCAAAAATGCGTGGCTCATGAAGTATAACCTCGACTACTCGGCTCCCGACATCAAGGATCAGGACCCCGATAACGACCGCTTCTCCAACCTTGAGGAGTTCCTCGCCCAGAGCGACCCAACCAGCGAAAAATCCGTCCCCCCCTACTACCTCAAGCTGCGCCTCACCAAGTTTGACCCCGTCCCGTTCCGCCTCAAATTCAGCGGGGACTCGGGCGACGGCGTCACGTTTATCATCAATGCCAGGGACGCAAAAGCCCGCACCCAGTTCGTCAAGCTCGGTGACCCGATCGAAAAAACCCCTTACAAGGTCCTCAGCTACGAGAAAAAGACCGAAAATAAGAACGACATGGAGGTCGATGTCTCGGTCCTCACCATCGAAAATACCGAAACCGGCCAAAAAATCCCCTTGGTTTTTAACAAGGAAGCCGATGACCCGACGTCCTACGGCGAGTTCCTCTACCTCTACGACAACTCGAAGCTGCGGGTCAAAAAGGACGATGAATTCACCCTGACCCCCGACACCGCGCGCAAATACAAACTTATTGACATTTCCGCGCAAGAAGCCCAAATACAGGACCTTGAAACCGGACAAAAGTTCCGGATCGATGCGGCTCGCTGACCATCGGACCGCATTTCTGCCATGCCGCCAGAACCCATCATGAAATTGACCCCGTTTCCCCGCACTCCCGGTGCCGTCGTCACGCAACATCGTTGCCTGATCCTCGCCTTGCTGGCTATCCCGGCCTTCCAGCTTCCCTCCCACGCACAGCTGCCCGGGGTGCAGGGCACCGCCGAGGGCCAGATCCGCCGCTCCGAAGCGACGGCCGATTACGCAAAAACCATTGTTGCCAAGGGGCAGACGGCTTTGGCTTCGCAGGATTACGAGAGCGCGTTTGCCTACTTCAAGAGCGCGGTGGACATGCTCCCTGCGGCGGGTTCCGGTTCGGCGGTGGTCAGGCAGCAGGCTCTCGATGGGTTTTCGGAGTCGGCCGTCCAGCTGGCCCGCCAGCGGATTTCGGAGGGGCGCTTCGAGGATGCCAAGACGACCGTGGCCGTGGTCCTTGAGGACCGCTACAACCCGACTTACAAGCCGGCCCTTTCCCTGGATGCCCAGCTCAAGGACCAGACCTCCTTTTACAGCCAGACGATGACTCCCGGGTTTGTGGCCAACGTGGAGGAGGTCAAGCAGCTGCTGCAGGAGGGGCAGGGGTTCTACGCCTCGGGGCGGTATGACCTCGCCTTCAAGCGCTACGAGCAGGTCCTCAACGTCGACAAATACAACATCGCCGCCCGCCGCGGCATGGAACAGGTCAATGTCGCGCGCCAGAAATACGCCGACACGACTTACAGCGAGGCGCGCGGGGACATGATCCGCCAGGTCAATAAGGCCTGGGAGCTGCCCGTACGCCGGTTTGATGTCGGAGCGTCCCAAATCATCGAGCAGCCGACGATCGACTCCAAGGGCACCGCCTCGATCAACCGCAAGCTGGACGATATCATCCTCCCCTCGATCAACTTTAACGAGACAACCGTCCGCGAGGCGCTCGACGAGCTCAAGCGCCGCGCCGCCGCCGCCGATACCGACGAGCCCGATCCCTCCCGCAAGGGCGTGAACATCGTTCTCAAGCTCACCGCCGAACAGGAAAGCGCCATCCTTCCCTTCTCGCTCTCGCTCTCCGACGTTCCCCTCCGCGCCGCGATCGACTACGTGGCCCGCGCCTCAAACCTCAAGCTCAAGGTCGAGCCCTACTCGGTCGTCGTCGTCCCGCAGTCCGAACCGACCGATGTCCTCATCACCAAGGAGTATAAGGTCCCTCCCGGCTTCATCTCATCCCTCCCGGCCACTGCCGCCGCTCCTGTCGCGGGCGTGGCCGCCGGCTCGCAGGAGTCGGTCGCCGTGCGCTCGGGCGCTCGCGAGTTCCTCGAATCCCAGGGAGTCACGTTCCCCGACGGCGCCAGCGCAAACTACATCGCCTCCACCTCCCGCCTCATCGTCAAAAACACCCAGTCCAACCTCGACCTCGTCGATACCCTTGTGGAGAACTCTCTCACGACGCCCCCAAGCCAGGTGGAGATCGAGTCGAAGTTCCTTGAGATCACCCAGAACAACTTGAAGGAGCTCGGCTTCGATTGGCTGGTCGGCCAATTCGCCCTCCCGTTTGGCACCGGCGTTTATGGCGGGGGCGGCACCACGCCGGCCGGGGTCACAATCCCCAATTCCGCCTGGCCCATCACGAACCCCGGCGGAACCCCCATCGGCAGCAGCGGCCCAAGCTCCGGCCCTCTCACCGCCGGCAATCGCTCGGGAACCAGCGCCATCAGCGTCAACGCCATCGACGGCCTCCTCTTCGGAAGCCCGGCCGGACCTGCCCCTGCCGTCCTCGCCCTCGCCGGCGTCTTCACCAACCCCCAGTTCCAGGTCGTCCTCCGCGCCCTCAACCAGTCGAAGGGGGTGGACCTCGTCAGCGCCCCGAAGGTCACCACCAAAAGCGGCCAGCGCGCCACCATCGAAATCATCCGCGAGTTCCGCTACCCCTCCGAATACGACCTCCCGCAGGTTTCGTCCAGTGCCGGGTCTAACTTCCAGCCCGTGACCCCAACGACCCCGACCGCTTTCGAGATGAAACCCACGGGCATCACGCTGGAGGTCGAGCCGACGGTTGGGCCGGATGGCTACACAATCGATCTCGTTCTGGCCCCCCGCGTCATCGAGTTTGATGGCTTCATCAACTACGGCAGCCCGATCAATGCCAACGTCACCTACGTCGCCATCGATGCCCTCGGCTTCCTCTTCCAGGTGGATGGCAGTATCCGGGTGACGGACAACACGATCAACCAGCCGGTCTTCTCGACCCGCGAGGTCACGACCCAGGTCTCCGTCTACGATGGCCAAACGGTCGTGATGGGCGGCCTGATGCGCGAGGACGTGCAGAAAGTGGAAGACAAGGTTCCCATCCTCGGCGACATCCCTCTGGCGGGACGCCTGTTCCGGACCAGCGCCGACCAGCACGTCAAGCGCAACCTGATCATGTTCGTCACAGCAAGCCTTCTGGACCCGGCTGGTCAACCGCTCATCCGCGCGGACGAGGAGGGCCAGGTCGTGACGGTCCCCAGCGCAGCTGGCGTGGCGGATGAAGCCATCCTTGGTGATCCCAGCACAATCCCTCTGCCGCAATGACCATTCTCCCTTCAATGAAACAGCTCCCAACCGATGCTGCCCCGTTCAACAAGACGCCCGGGGCAACTCTCACGCCAAACGATATCGGGCTTGAAAGGTGCGCAACGGGGAACCCGTTTCGCATCCGGAGCTCCCGCTTTCCTTCGCCATTCAGCTCCCGCTCAGCGGCGGTGCTCTTAGGCCTGGTGGCAGTCACTGCTCCCCTCTCTGCCCAGAACGTTGCATCCCTCGCCGACCGCGAAATCGTGCGGCGCCAGGAGGATCTCGTTCTTGCGGACAAGCTGCTCGCCCAGGGCGACAAGGACCTCAAGGACGGGCAGTTCGAATCCGCCTACGTCAACTACCTGGATGCCCTCGACAAGATCCCCGACGGGGCCGCGACCGAGGCGCAGCGCAAGGCGGCCATCGCCAAGTTCAGCAGCGCCGGGATCGCCTACGCCAATTACCTCGTCCAGAACGGGCGGTATGCCGACGCGGAGCAGGTCGGAAAGACCATCCTGCTGCCCCGCTTCAACCCGGGCTACAAGCCGGCCGTCCAGTTCCTCGCCAATCTGGAGCAGTCCGACTACTACAACAAGACCGTCACCCCGGAGTTTGCCGCCCAGCGCGATGAGGTCGTCAAGCTGCTCGTCGAGGCGGATGGCTACTACGCCACCGGGCGGTTTGACCTCGCGATCAAGCGCTACGAGCAGGTCCTCAACATCGACCGCTACAACAATGCCGCCCGCGCCGGAATGGAGCGCGTCAACAATCAAAAGAGCAAGTATTACGGCGCCGCCTACAATGAGACCCGCAGCCGGATGCTCTGGCTCGTGGACCGCGCATGGGAGCGCCCGGTCCGGAAATTTCAAAACCGTGACACCGCGTCGGGCAGCCAATCCCGAAACATCGCGGGTGCGGGCACCGAAGCGATCTCGGCAAAGCTGAACCGCATCATCATCCCCAAAATCGATCTCCGGGACACCACGGTGCGCGAGGCGGTTGAGATCCTCAAGCAGCGGAGCCGCGACCTCGACACCACGACCGATGACCCGAAGCTGAAGCGCGGCGTCAACATTGTTCTCAAGCTTCCCGCCACCCCTCCTCCTGCTCCGGAGGTTTCCGCCGACCCGAATGCGGCGCCCGTTGCAGAGGCCGCTCCGGTCGCAAATGCCGAAACGCGCATCAACCTCTCCCTGAGCAATGTCCCTCTCATCGAGGCCCTCCGCTACCTCACCGAGCTCGCCGGCCTCAAATACAAGGTCGAACCCTTCGCGGTCTCCATCGTTCCGATCACGGAAAATACCGATGAGCTGCTCACAAAGGAATATCGCGTTCCGCCGGGCTTCATCCCGGCGAATTCCGGGGCCACCGACGCCACCACTCCTGTGGCCGGATCCGGGCCCGACCTCACGAACCAGCGCCTCACCGGCCGCACGGATGCCCTCCAGTTCCTCAAGGACCAGGGCGTCCCGTTCCCGGCGGGAGCGTTTGCCCAATACGTACCCGCAGGCAGCAAGCTCTTCGTCCGCAACACCCAGAGCGCCATCGACCTCATCGACACGCTCGTCGATGCCGCGATGGGGGTTCAGCCCACACAGGTCGAAATCGAATCGAAATTCCTTGAGATCACGCAGAACAACCTGAAGGAGCTCGGGTTTAACTGGCTCCTCGGCCCGCTCAGCATCGGTGGCGGGGTTTACGGGGCTGGCGGAACGGAGGGATACGGCGGGGCCGTTGACCCCTCAACCTACCCCTTTGGGGATATCGGCCAGAATCCCGTCACGGGCGGCTTGCGCTCCGGTGCCGGAACAAGCCCGGATGCCGCCATCACGGCCAACTCGATCGATGCCCTCCTCGCGGGCGTCAACCCCGGCGCTGTGGCCGCCGCTCCCGCGCTCTTCGGCCTCTCCGGCATCTTCACCAACCCGCAATTCCAAGTCGTCATCCGGGCCCTCAACCAAAAGAAGGGCGTCGACCTCATGTCCGCCCCCAAGGTCACAACCAAAAGCGGAAACAAGGCGGTCATCAAGGTCGTGCGAAATTTCCCCTATCCCACGGAGTTCAACCCGCCGGAGCCTCCCCAGGCTGCTGAGGGAACGATCAGCACCACCGTCAATCTGGGCTTCATTTCCCAGGGTATCGTGACGCCCACAACTCCCACTGCGTTCGAAACCCGCGACCTGGGCGTCACGCTCGAGGTCGAACCGGTCGTCGGCCCCGACAACTACACCATCGACCTCAACCTCTCCCCCGAGGTGGTCGAATTCGAGGGCTTCATCAACTACGGCAGCCCAATCCTCGGGCCAATCTTCAACGGAATTGCGGCCGTCCCGCAGATCTCGACAACCGTCCTCACGCCGAACGTGATCAACCAGCCCATTTTCTCCACGCGCAAGGTGACGACCAGCGTGAGCATCTGGGATGGCCAAACCGTAGCGCTGGGCGGCCTCATCCGCGAGGACGTCCAGAAGACCCAGGACAAGGTGCCGATCCTCGGAGACATCCCTCTGGCCGGGCGCCTCTTCCGCTCGGATGTTGACCAGAAGATCAAGCGCAACCTGATCATCTTCGTGACCGCCCGCCTGATGGACGCCGAGGGCCAGCCGGTCCGCCAAACCGATGACGAGGAGGAAATCGTGGAGCCGCTCGGCCTGCCTGAGACACTCCCCCCTCCAACATTCCAGCAGCGCTCGCTCGGGAAATAATCCCCCACGCCTGCACCGCAGCATGGGCATCCGCCCCAGGGATCAAGACCCAACCGTTCGTAGTTCCGCCTTCAGGCGGCGGGCAAAACGTGCCGCCCCGCCGAAAAATTCTTCAGTCGCTGGATCAAGGTTCATTCTGTCTACAATTCTTTTCCATGGTTTATCATCACACCCCACCCCATGCCTGAAAGCCCCACCCGCATCGACCAGCTTCGAGAGGAATACAACAGCCGCCCGCCACTGAGCCGGGCGGACCTCAACCCGGACCCCGTCGCCCAGTTTCGCCTCTGGTTTGAGGAGGCCCGCCACGCGGGGATCGCTGAGCCCAACGCCATGACGCTCGGGACGTCGGATGCCGCCGGCAGGGTCTCCTGCCGGACGGTCCTGCTCAAGGCGTATGACGAGCGCGGGTTTGTGTTCTTTACCAACTACGGCAGCCGGAAGGCGCTGCAGATCGCCGAAAACCCGCAGGCCTCACTCCTCTTCCCATGGATCTCGCTCGCCCGCCAGGTCGAGATCGCCGGCCCCACCGAAAAGATCTCCGCCGCGGAATCGATGGCGTATTTCCTGAGCCGCCCGTTCGGCAGCCGCCTGGGGGCCTGGGTCTCGGAACAAAGCTCCGTCATCAGCTCCCGACAGGTCCTGCTCTCGAAGTTCGCCGAGCTGAAAGCAAAATTTGCAAGCGGGGAAATCCCGAAGCCGGACGGCTGGGGCGGGTTTCGCGTGGTGCCCACATCCATCGAGTTCTGGCAGGGTGGCCACGACCGCCTCCACGACCGGTTCCTCTACTCCCGGACCAACGGCTCCTGGAGCATCGCCCGCCTCTCCCCGTAGCCCGGCCTCCGCAGCTCCCGATGGCAAACATCGGGCCTCCCTGCCCTCGTCGAACGTCTTCCGGCTGGACACCCCAAGTCCCATCTGCTCGCATGCCGCCATGAAAAAATGCTGCCTTTTGATCGCAGGACTCTCCGCTTCCCTAGCCCTCTCTGCCTTGGCGGGCGAATCCGTCCTTGGCCCGTCGGACAACGTCCGGATCTCGCTGACCCGCGGGCGCAGCGTCTCGGACGTCAAGGGGGGAAGCATCGGCGAAAAGCTGGCGGACTTTGAGCCCGTGGTGAAGATCCAGAACGCCTCATTCAAAGATTTTCGCGGCAACAAGGTCTGCGTTTTGATGATGGGCGAAGATGCGACCGTCGAAAACAACTGGCGCGTGATCTACCGCCGGGAGTTCGACGCCGACCTGATCGCCTCGAAAACGCTGGAGTGGGTCGGCGAACCCTTCAAGCAGGGCTTTGACAGGATGTTCGCCAAAAGCGGATACGACTACGACGGATACATCGTCATCATCCGCAACTCTGACGGCCGCGCCGTGATCTCCGCCCAGACCAAGCCCTTCTGGGGAAAAAACCTCGAGAAGGCCTGGAACATGGCCGAGGGCAGCGACTACAGCAAGGACCACTTCAAAAACTAGGTCTCAACCCATCATCCTGCTAACCGCAGATTGAATGCCCATGAAGCAACTGCGGGATTTCGGATCAAGTGGCCGATGATTGGCGGGCGGCGCGGGTTTCCGGGGTGCGACCGCAGCGCCATGCAGGAAGCCCTGTCCCTGGGTTCGTGCCGGCATTTGCCCGGGCGCATGACAAATTTCTGATGACGCGTGAGAGTGATTGCTCAGAAAAGTGTCTCGAGGAACACACGTCGTTGAGCCACAACGTGGCTGGATCTTGGAGCCCAGGGTTGTCTGCTGCGGCGGACTACCCTGGGTATATGGCAGCGTATATGCCAACCCTGCAGGGGTTGTATCAGTCCCACACGTATCGCTCGTCAAAGGCAACACCGTGCTTTTCCAGAAACGCACGAAACTCATCCTGAAAGGAAATCCTGACATGGTGCTCCGGCTGGTTGGCGATGTAGGCACGCACGGATTCCAAATTTGATGTGCTTACGGAAAAAGCCCCGTATCCCGCCTGCCAGGCAAACTTTGCAATATGCGGGAAACGCTCGCGCATCCAAAGGTTGGAACCTCGCTTGATTTCTTTCACCAGATCGGCCTGAGAAATGCCGCGCCCCAACTGGACCAAAATGTGGACATGATCAGAAACTCCACCGATCAAAATGGGCGGACAATTGTGTTTTTTGGCGATTCCTCCGAGAAAAGCGTGAACTTGTCCACGAACACCCTCGTCGGACAAAAATGGAAACCGGTCTTTTGTGGAGAAGACAAAATGCACATAGACGCTGGACAACGATTGGGGCATCGAAAAGGGATACAACCCCGATGGGGTTGATGGGCGTTTGTTACAATACCCAGGGTAGCTTCGCAACCCTAGGCTGAGAGATTTCATCCCCTTTGGGGAATTCTTAGAAGAAATTTGTCATGCACCCTTTGCCCGGAGAGGTACCGATCTTCTTGCGCAAAAGGAGGGCTGCGTGCAGACTCGTGGGACGATGAAAACCGGGGTCATTCTGGCTGGCCTGATTGGCCTGGCGGGAGGTTGGGGCGCTGTGGCCGGGGAGCCCGAGGCGGCGATCCCCGATCTTCGCGAGACCGGCGAGCGGGTCGCCGCCGCCCTTTTCGGGAACCTGGGCGGAACCCTGCAGGAGCAAATCGCAAAAAATGGAGTGGAGGCGGCGATCCCGTTCTGCAAGGCGGCAGCCCTCCCGATCACGGCCGGAACCGCCGGGAAATTTGAGGGCATCCAGTCGGTTCGACGGATCGGCGTGCGGACGCGCAATCCCGGGAATCTGCCCGATGCCGCCGACCGTGCCGCTCTTGAAGAGCTTCTCCGGGAGTGGTCCCGCGAGGCTCCGCAGCCAACCGGCCGGCTTCTCGAGGTAAAAACAGATGCGGGCGAAACCGAGGTGCGCTACTACCGGCCGATCCCGCTTGCCGCGACCTGCCTGGCCTGCCACGGAAGCGCGGAACAGGTTCCGCCGCCGGTGCTCGCCGCCATCCGCAAGGCCTACCCGGACGACCAGGCCGTCGATTTCCGGGAGGGCGACCTCCGGGGGGCGGTGGTTGTCACGTTCAAAAAGCCGGGCGCCTACTGACGGGCGCCTTCATCGGCGCGACACGATGCGAGTCCGGCCCGGATCGCATCCTGCCGGAGGTTCCGTCCGATGAAGACCGCCCGCGTGAGACGGTCCTCCTGCGCCCACGGCTCCCCGAGCGTGATCCGGAACATGCCGTGGACGCCTTGGAAAACCATGCGCTCCGGCACATCCCGGATGGCGAGGATCCCCTTGCTGCGGAAAAGATCCGCCGCATGCTTCTCCACAAAGTCTCCCAGCCATTCCCGGAATTTGTCGCCATCGAGGTCGCCGGGGACCGTGAGGGAAACGGTTTGGATCTCGTGCTTGTGGGTTTTGTCGGAAGGCTTGGCGCTCCCGGTTTTCGAGCACCCGCCGACGCCCTGCTCGATCCGCTTCAAATCGAACCCGCCGATGTCCAGGATGGCCTCCACAGGCACTTTGGCGTCCTGCGCAAAGATGTGCCGGCAGCCGGCATTGATGGAGGCCATGGCATCCACCACATGCCGGAGTCCTGATTCCGAAACCAGATCCACCTTGTTGATGACCAGCAGGTCGGCATAGGCGACCTGCTCGTCCGCATGGCCATCCTGCCCGAGGTGGTCGAGGATGTGCTTGGCATCCACGACGGTCACGACCCCATCGAGCCGCAGGTGTTCCTTCAGGAATGGGTCGCCGAGAATGGCGTGCGCCACCATCCCGGGGTGTGCGACGCCGGTCGTCTCGACCAGGATGCGGTCGTAGCGGCTCCGGGCGTAAGCCAGCAGGTGCAGGAGACGAAGGAACTCCTCCCGCGCCGTGCAGCAGGTGCGGCCCTGCACGGTTTCCATCGATCCCAGGTCCGTGCGCAGGACAAGATGGTGGTCGATCGGGATTTCGCCGAGCTCGTTTTCAATGACGGCCACCCGCTTGCGGTCCATCGTGGCAAGGAGGCGGTTCATCAGCGTCGTTTTTCCCGAACCTAAAAAGCCGGAGAGGACGGTGATAGGAAGGCGTGTGTCGGAAGGTGTCGTGGGCATGCGAAGTCATGATATTGGCATATGCCCGTTATTGCCGAGAACAAAATGCCCCCTTTGACCAAGCCCGGGCGCATCTCCGTTGACTGCAAATCGACAAACACGCTCCACTGGGCCGTGGCAGGGGCATCTTGCCCATGCGAAAAACAATCCAGCAAGGCATAGGCAGGATGCCCATGACCTGCCGGATTTTGCCACACGCGCAGCACTCCCCCCATTTCAAATTTCGAATTTCGAATTCCCAATTCCCCAAGCCCCCTCCGGCAGGGTTGTCGCGCCTCAGCGCGGGCCTTTGATTCCGGGCGCGCTCAGGAGGACGACTTCCAGAGCCAGAGAGCCACCGCGCAGGCCAGGGCGACGCGATACCACCCAAAGATATCCATGCTGTGCTTGTTCAGGTAGCCGACCATCCATTTTACGGCGAGCACGGCGGAGATCCATGCGGCGAGGAAGCCGACGGCGAGGGGGGCGGGGCCGAAGGCGTCGAGCATTTCGCGGCCGTGCTTGAGGGCGTCGTAGGCAGTGGCGGCGGAGAGCGTCAAGACACCGAGCAGGAAGCTGAGCTCGACGGCTGCGGGAAGCGACAGCCCCACGAGCAGGCCGCCGACAATCGTGATGAGGCTGCGGCTGACGCCGGGCCACATCGCGAGACATTGGGCGACACCCACGATCACCGCCATGCGCACGGTCAGGGATTCGAGGCTCAGCCCCGGGGCGCGGGCGGATCCGGAAGCCCTTTTGAAAAAGGAGACGGCAAGGATCGCGACGCCGCCCACGAACCAGGCCGCAACGACCGGCCAGAGGCCCCACTCGCTGCCGCCAAACAAATACTTTTTAATGGTTTTTTCGAGGATGAATCCGAGGGCGGCGGCGGGGACGAATGCGGCGAGGATGTTGAGGGCGAGGCGGCGGCCCGGCTCGTTGCGGCCGAGCAGGCCCATCGCCATCTGCCCGACCCTCTGGCGGTAGAGGCCGAGGACGGCGAGAATGGCCCCGGCCTGGATGCAGATGGCGAAGGCGTCGGCCGCGTCGCTGGAGGCGATGCCCATGAGCCGCTGCGTGAGCAGCAGGTGGCCCGTCGAGCTGACGGGAAGGTATTCGGTGAGGCCCTCAACGACCCCGAGAATGAACGCCTGAAGCAGGTCCATGGATCAAGCGTCCGCGAAGAAAAGCTGCCGGGGCTCCTCAGATGGCGCTGTCGCCGACTTCCTCTGTGCGGATGCGGACCGCCGTCTCGATCGGAAGCACGAAGATCTTGCCGTCGCCGATTTTTCCGGTTTTAGCGGATGTCGAGATCGCGGCGATGGCCTTCTCGACGAGCGAGTCGGGGACGACGACCTCGAACTTGACCTTGGGCAGGAAGTCCACGGTGTATTCGCTCCCGCGGTAGATCTCGGTATGGCCTTTTTGGCGACCGAAGCCCTTGACCTCGGTGACCGTCATGCCCTCAATTCCGATTTCGGCGAGTGCTTCCTTTACGTCTTCCATTTTGAAGGGTTTGATGATGGCCTCGATCTTCTTCATAAGGTCCGCTATAAGAGCCCTTCGAGCGGCCCTTGGCAAGCCCGATCGTGAAATCTCCATGAAACCCATCCACTGGCGCCGCTCCCCCCTCGGAAAATACCTGCGCCATCTGCCGCGGGTCAAAAATTTCCGTGGCACGTGGCTTCACCGGCGGCTGGGGGACCGGCTGTTTCACAGCGAGCTCTGGCATCCGACGCGGCGGCGCTTCGCGGGCGGGATGGCGGTGGGCGCATTTTTTGCTTTGATGCCGGCGCCGTTCCAGATGCTGGCCGCCGGGCTGATCGCCTACTTCACGCGGGTGAACGTTCCTGCGGCGATTGCGGCCACATGGATCAGCAACCCTCTGACGTTTGCCCCGTTCGTTTACGCGCAGTATCGGATTGGCTGCCTGATCCTCGGCCATGGGCCTTCGGAGATTCCGACCCACGACCTGATCGCGTTGCTCAAGCAGGCCCCGGTGCCATTTCTGGTGGGAGCCTTCCCCGCCGCGGCGATCCTTTCCCTGATCGTCTACCCGCTCACCCTGGTCCTCTGGGACTTCTTCACGGCGCAGATCCATGCCCGGAGGGACCGCAGCGGGGCCGGGGAGCCGCGCCCGTGAGGAGCCCGGCATTGTTGCCCGCTCAGCAGGCGATCCGGACGGCCCGGGTTTTGTCGAGCTTGAGGTCGCCGGCCTCGCCTGCGGGAAGGATCGCTTTGGGGTCGCAGGCTTTTTCGCCGCGCCACTGGACGCTGCCGCCCTCGATCAGGCGCCGGGCATCAGAGCGCGAGCGCGCAAGGCCGAAGCACTGCGCGTAGGCCTCGACAACAAGGCTCGCAAAATCCCGGGGGCCGGCCGGCACGAAGGAGGGCAGGTCCGCAGCGGCGAGGTCGCGGGCGCTGAAGCGCGTGTTGAACTCCTCGAGCGCGCGGGCGGCGGCGGCGGCATCGTGGAAGCGCGCCGTGATTTTCTGTGCGAGGGCCTTCTTGGCATCCATCGGGTGCGCCCCGGCCGGGAGCGGCTCGCGCAGCAGGATGTCGTAATACCTGGCCATGAGCTCATCGCTGATGCTCATGAGCTTTCCGAACATGTTCCCCGGGGACTCGTTGAGGGCGACGTAGTTGTTCAGGCTCTTGCTCATCTTCTGGCGTCCGTCGAGCCCTTCGAGAATCGGCATCGTCATGGCCACCTGCTGGGGCTGCCCTTCCTCGCGCTGGAGGTCGCGGCCGACCATGATGTTGAAGAGCTGGTCGGTCCCGCCCAGCTCGACGTCGGCTCGGACCATCACCGAGTCCCAGCCCTGCATGATGGGGTATTGAATTTCGTGGGCCCGGATCGGCTGGCCCTTGTCGAGGCGCTCGCGGAAGTCCTCCCGGACAAGCATCTGCTGGAGGGTGACGCGGCTGTTGAGCTTGATGACCTCCTCGAAGCTCATGGCCTCGAACCACTCCCCGTTGAAAACGATGCGGGCGCGCTCCCGGTCGAGAATCTTGAACGCCTGCTCCTGGTAGCTTTTTGCGTTGGCAAGGACCTGCTGGTGGGTGAGCTGGGGACGGGTCACCGAGCGACCGCTGGGGTCGCCGATCATCGCCGTGAAGTCGCCGATGATCAGGATCGCGTCGTGCCCGGCCTCCTGAAAGTCCCTGAGCTTCGAGAGCGCGATGCTGTGCCCGAGGTGGATATCCGGGGCGGTCGGGTCCACGCCGAGCTTGATCTTGAGCGGTCGGCCGGCACTGAGCTTTGCCTCCAGTTCGGCTTCGCTGTGGATCTTTGCACAGCCCCGGGTGAGATCGGATAACATGGACATCAGCGGGGTTTGTTGAGCAATTCCCGGACTTCGTCAATCGTCATCTTGTCATTGATTTTATCAGAGATCCCGCTGACGGCGCCCTGGGCGGCGGCCTGCGGGATGAACGGGCGCACGGGGACGACCGGCGACCCGAAGTTGGCCGCCTTCGTCGCGTCGTAGTATTCGGCGGCTTCGGCCTTTTTCACGGGAACTTCGCGGTCGGCGTTGACGAGGGCGGATTTTGTGAGGAGGGACGCCCCTTTAGTGTCGTAAACCTTTCCTCCGAACCAGGGGTTCTTGATGCCGAGGAACGAGCGGGTGTAGGCAAAGTCCTTGATGTAGGCGTCGCGCACGCCGGCATAGGAGTCCCTCGATTCGCCCGCCTGGCGGAGTGCGACAGAGCTTGTCTGGCCAAACGACTTGGTCTGGAGCGGGTTTGACAGCTCCATGTCGGGCTTCATCACGCGGTCCACCAGCTTGCGCTCCTGGTCCTGGGCCGACGCCGATTCGGCGGCGCAATAAACCGCGATGGCGACAAGGGCGGCGGCAGGGATCCAAGCATTCACTAACTGCTACTTTACGACGAATTTGCTGCTCATGCGAGGGATTATCCCGGAACCGCCTTGCCAAAGTTGCCCACGGGTCCCGCAGCAGGATGGCCCGGTCCCGCCATGCGGAGGGAGGATCCGGGAAGCCCCCCTTGCGGCCGGCAGCCGGCCAGCATTCGCGTCCCCCCTGCCGCCGGGCAAGACGGCGGGGGCTACTTGATCTTGGCGCGGGTGTCCTTGAGGGCCTTGGCCGAGGACTGGAGGCCCTGGAGCTCCTTGGGCCAGAGCTCGAGCTCGATGTGGTCGATGACGCCGGCGCGTCCGACGACCGTCGGGACGCTGATCGAGATGTCGCGGATCCCGTAGGCGCCGTTGATGCGGCTGGAGACGGGGAGGATGCGGCGGCGGTCGAGGGCGATCGCGTCGATGACCTCGCGGATCGCAACGCCGACCGCGTAGCCGGCCCCGCCCTTGCGCGAGATCACCTCGGCGCCGCTCTTCTGCGTGCGCTCAAAAATCCGGGTCTGGAACCCCTGGTTGACGCCGGCAAACTTGGTGAGCGGGAACCCATCGACCGAGGCCGACGACCAGATCGGGAGCATGGTGTCCCCGTGTTCGCCGAGGATCATGGCGCGGACCTGGGTCGCCGGAAGCTGGATGGCCGAGGCGATGAGCGAGCAGAAGCGGGAGGTGTCGAGAACCGTGCCGAGCCCGAGGACCTGGTGGGCGGGGAGGCCGGTCTTTTCGACGGCGAGCTGGGTGAGGATGTCAACGGGGTTTGAGACCACGAAAACGATCGCCTCCTTTTTCATGCCGGCCGATTTGAGGCTCTCGAGGATGCCGAGGAAGAGCGACACGTTCCGGTTGATCAGGTCGAGGCGGGACTCGTCCGGCTTCCGGCGGAGGCCGGCGGTGATGCAGACCAGGTCGGCATCCTTGCAATCCGCGTAGGTGCCCGCCGAGATCGTCTGGTCGGCGCAGTAGGCCGCGCCGTGGAGGAGGTCGAGCGCCTCGCCCTCCGCTGCCGCCTGGTTCGCGTCGAGCAGGACGATGTCTTTCACGATGCCCGAGCACTGGAGCGCGAACGCCGCGCAGGACCCGACCCGCCCGCCGCCGCCGATGATAGCAATTTTCATAGGTTTACTTGTTGAGGTTCGCGATGATCTCGTCGGTCAGTTTTTGGACGAGGGCTTCCATGTCCGCGCCGCTTTGGGGCGGGGTCATGGGGTTGAATGGGGTGACCGGGGACGAGCAGCCGTGCTGGCCGCACATCTGGTCCCAGGGATCGACCTCGCAGAGCTCCGCATTTTTCAGGTCGAACCGGTTGTCCGGCAGGCCGAGGCTCTGCTTGATTTTGAGGAGGTCGTCGAGTTTTTCGCAGGGGATCGACGCGGCGCCGGGGAGCGACTGGGCGAGGATGACCGTGCGGCAGTAGGCGTCGGTGATCTCCATCTTGAAGTAGGCGTCCTCGACCGACTTGCCCCAGCAGATGACGCCGTGGCAGCCCATGATGATCGACTGGTGCTGCGGGGCGAGCGGGCGGATGCTGGCCGCGATCTCCGGGGAGCCCGGCGTCTGGTAGCCGGCCACGGCGACCTGGCCGACAAAGACCTCCAGCTCCGGGATGAGGCGGGCCGGCGGCTGCAGCTCCTTGATGGCGAACGCGCCCGCGTGGCAGGGGTGGGCGTGGCAGACCGATGCCGCCTCGGGCGTGGTCTCGTAGATCGCGGCGTGCGTCGTGAACTCGCTCGAGCGCTTCCACGTCCCCGCGAGCTGGTTCCCCTTGGAGTCCACCATGCTCATCATCTCGGGCGTCATGAATCCCTTGCTGACGCCGGTCGGCGTGATCAGGAAGCGGTCCGGGCCGAGGCGGGCCGAGATGTTGCCACCGTTGCCGTCGCAATACTCGCGCGCCCAGATCCTGCGCCCGATATCGCAGATCTCCTTCTTGAGGCGCTCGGCCTCCGCCGAGTGGAATAGCTTCTGGTCATCGGATGCGCCGGCGGGGGCGGGCGAAGCGGCCGCGGCCGGAGCGGAGGCCTCCGCCTCAAAAACCAGCTTCACGCCGGCCTCGGAGAAGATGTCCTTGGCCCCGGGCGTGAGCCGGATGTCCCGGCTGTAGCGGAACTCCGCAGCTCCGGATTTCACAAAGTCTTCGGCGTCTTTCTGTGCGAATAGTTTCATAGTTTAGGTTTTGTAAAAATGCTCATCGACAAGGGCGGCGCAGTAGGCGTCCACCGGGGTGGGCTTGGGAAACGGGCAGGCGGCCTCGCGGCCTTCGCTGACCGCGATGTGCTGGCCCACATTGGCGCCGAGCTCGTCGTAGACGACGATGGCCGGAGCGAACGCGTCCGCCCCCTCGAACGTCTCCTTTTTCCATGGGAGGGTGAGGAGGAGGCGCTCGCCGGCGTAGCGCTTGTTGCGGACCGAAAGCGTGACGCGCCCGATGACGGTTCCCATCCTCATATCGCGAGGCTCCTCTCGGGGTCGATGATGCCCAGGACCGACCAGCGGGCGGGGCTGAGCTCGTCGCCAACCATTTTTCTTGCCTCGCTGCCGTCGCTCGAGATCAGGACCTGCTGGCCGATGGCGGCCCCCAGGTTGTCCAGGACGATCTGCGGGGCGAGGTCCGGGGAATCCGGCTCGGCCACGAGCAGGCGCCAGCCCTCAAGGCTGCTGTGCTTGATCGTGCTCGTCGCGTATCCGCGGATGGTGGCCGTTCTCATCGGGAATGCGGAATGGGGAATTCGGAATGCGGAATGGCAGGAATGCCGCGCTCCGCGCGGGACCCTTTTCCCTCCGGTTTCCGGTTTCCTGTTTCCGGCTTCATGCTCAGTAGAGGTTCAGGTTTTCGACCATCACGCAGCGGCGCGAGCGGGTGAACGTCATGGGCGTCGTGACGCCCTCGCCGGTCGGGGTGGCGATGCTGAAGCTGAGGAAGCCCTCGCCGCCGAGCCCGAGGCCGGTCATGCACGGGCCGTTCTTGATGAAGAGGGTCGTGTCGATCTCCTGCGCCATGCGGGTGAGGTTCCGGATGTTCTGCGAGTGCATGATGCCGGTGTGCTTGTAGCCGTGCTCGGCCTTGATCGCTTCGGCGATGGCGGCCTCCACATCGGGAACCCGGACGACCGGAATGAACGGCATCATCTGCTCCTCGTCCACGAAGATGTGGTCGGCCTTTGTTTCGCCGAAGAGAAGCTGGGTGGACGCGGGGACATCGAGGCCGATCGCCTTGGCGAGGACGGCGGCGTCGCGGCCGACGAGGTCGCGGTTGACGACCGGATGCGGGCACCCCGCTCCCTGGCCCTTGGGGAAAACGAACGCCTTCTCTGCGAGGGCTTCCACCTGCCTGGCATCGAGCTGGACGGCCCCGGCCTTGCGCAGGGCCTCCATGAGCTTGTCCGCCACCGAGGCCACGACGAAGACCTCCTTCTCGCCGATGCAGAGGAGGTTGTTATCGTAGGAGGCACCCTGGATGATCGAGCGGGCCGCGTGGTCGAGGTCGGCGGTTTCGTCCACAACGACCGGGGGATTTCCCGGGCCCGCGCAGACCGCACGCTTGCCGGTCTTCATGGCTGCGGCCACAACCGCCGGTCCGCCGGTCACGCAAAGGAGCTTGACGCTCGGGTGCTTGCACATCGCGTCGAAGGTGTCGAGCGTCGGCTTCACCACGGTCGTCAGAAGATCGGAGATCCCGGTCTCCGCGAAAATCGCCTGGTTGTAGGCGCGGATGGCGATGGCCGCGCACTTGGCCGCCGAGGGGTGCGTGTTGTAAACGACGGCGTTGCCGGCCGCAACCATGTTGATCGCATTGCCGGTCAGGGTCGGAACGCTGTGCGTCGAAGGCGTGATCGCCCCGATGACCCCCCAGGGGGCGTAGTCGATCACGGTGAGGCCCGAGTCGCCGCTGAAGGCCATGCGGTCGAGCATCTCAACCCCGGGGACGAGGTCGCCGCAGATCCCGAGCTTTTCAATCTTGTGGTCGAGGCGCCCGATCTTTGTCTCCTGGAATTCGATCTCGCCCCACTCCCGGGCCTTCGCGACGCAAAGCTTGCGGATCACGGCAATCGCCTTCTTGCGGGCGGTCATCCCGCCCTCGCGCAGCTTCTCAAACGAACGCTGGGCGGCCTCAACCGCCTGGTTCATGTCCTCATAGACCCCGAACCCGGAGGCCCCGGAGGCGGACTGCGCCGCAGGGGCCTGGGTCTTCAGCCGGGCCAGCACCTCGCCGACCACCTTGGCCACCAGTTTTTCATCAATTGTTGCCATAAGAAATTAGTTCGCTTTGTAGAGGATGGTTTTTCCGAGATCCACCGTATCGACGATGCCGACCACGACGGCATCGACAGGGGAGTCCTTGTCGTCGGCCGCGAGGCGGGCCGAGCTGCCCTGGACGACGAGAACGAATTCCCCTTCGCCCGCCCCCAGGCTGTCCACCGCCACCAGCGTCGAGGAGCCGGGCTTGATCTCCTTGGCGGCCGGCGAGTCGATGACCTGCGGCCGCACGACAAGCAGCTTGCTCCCGAGCATCTTGGGATTCTTTTTGGTGGCAACAATGCTGCCTTCAACACGGGCGAGGATCATGGGAAAGGATGAAGGATGAAGGATGAAGGATGAAGTGGGTTCATGCGACGCGGGCCTTTTTGTGGATGGTGGTGAAGATGGCAGTGAGCTCATCGCACTCCTTGACGAGTTCACAGAGGAGAGCCGGTTTGATAATCCCGGACTCCAGAAGCAGGTCCAGCCAGTAAGCAGATTCAGCGAGCTCTTTGAGCGAGTCCCCAACCTTCGCCGCAAATTCAAGGCGGGATCTGGCGCGGCTGGCTTCGCGGTAGTTTGCCCCAACGGAGGTGCCGGAACGCAGAACTTGACGCGCGAGCACATCCGCCTCGCGCGTCTTGGGGAGCGATGAGGAAAGACGGATGACCCTCAAGGCAAAGTCCTTGATTCGGCTCAGCAAGCCAGCGTTCTTTTGATCCTTCACCCTTCAGCCTTCAGCCTTCCTACTTTGCTTTTGGGAGGACGACGCCGAGGTCGCCGTGCGGGCGGGCGATCACGCTGACGCTGATGACCTCGCCGAGCGACTGGGCGGCGATCTTGCCGGCTTCGGTGGCGGCCTTCACGGCGGCGACATCGCCGGCGACGCAGGCGGTCACCATCGCGTTGCCGACCTGGGTCATCGGGCCGACGAGCTCGACGTTGGCGGACTTCAGCATCGCGTCCGTCGCTTCAACGAGAGCGATGAGGCCGCGGGTTTCAATCATTCCGAGTGCTTGTTGTGACATGGTGGTTTTAGTTGGTTTTGGTTGGTTGGTTTGGCTAATGTGAAATTTGGAATGCGGAAGGCATCCTTCATCCTTCGTCCTTCTGTTTGAGTTTTTCCCACGCGTTGCGGGCGATGATGATCTCCTCGTTGGTGGGGATGACGCGGACCTCGATTTTTGAGGCGGGGGTGGAGATGACGGCCTCGGAGGCGCGGGTGGCGGCATTGGCGGCGGGGTCGATCTCGAGGCCGCAGAAGCTGAGGTTGGCGCAGACGGCCGCGCGCAGCTCCGCGTTGTTTTCGGCGATGCCGGCGGTGAAGATCAGGACGTCGGCGCCGTCCATCTCGACGAGGAACTGGCCGAGGAACTTGCGGATCTGGGCGACGAAGACCTCCATGGCGGTTCGGGCGTCCGCGTTTCCCTCTTCGGCGGCATGGATCAGGTCGCGGACATCGCCGGTCGGGAGGCCGGACATGCCTTTGAGCCCGGATTCCGACGTGAGGATCTTTTCGACGGCATCGATTCCGAGGCCGAGGTTGCGGGCAAGGTAGATGAGGGCGAAGCAGTCGAAGTCGCCCACGCGGTTGTTTTGAGGCAGGCCGCTCTGGGCCGTCATGCCCCAGCTCGAGTTGACCGCCTTGCCGTCGACGACGGCAGCGATGGAAGAGCTGCCTCCCAGGTGGCAGGAGATCATGCGGAGCTTGTCGGTGCCGCGCAGCTCGGCGCACCGCGAGGTGACAAACCGGTGGCTGGCCCCGTGAAACCCGTAGCGCCGGATCCCGTATTTCTGCTCCCACTCGAGGGGGACCGGATACCGGTAGGTGCTGGCGGGGACATGGTCGTAGAAGGCGGTCTCAAAGGTCCCGATGCAGGGCAGGGACGGGTAAAGCCGGTTGAAGAGACGGACCCCCGCGATGTAGGGAGGGTTGTGGGCGGGAAGGAGGGTGTTGTATTCCTCCATCGCGCGGAGGACAGGCTCCTCCATGAACTGCGTGCCCGAGATCCCCCTTGCCATCACGGGCTTGAACCCGACGGCAGCCAGGCCGTCGAACCCTCCCAGCTCCTGCTCGAGAAACCGGATGGCCGCGGCATGGTCGGGGAAGGACGCCGCGCCCTTGGCCGGCGCAGCGTCCCCAACCGTGATCTGATACGGGCAATCGGCCGACCCGATCCGCTCAACTCCCCCCTTCGCAAGGACGCGCTCGGAGGGCATCTCGAACAAGCGGAACTTGAACGAGGTGCTCCCGATGTTTGCGACGAGGATCTTGTTGTTTGCGGGCATGGGCCGGAGTGGGCCGCGCGGTCGATCCGCTGCGGCCAGCGGGATTACTTGGCGGCGGGAGCCGGCTTGGAAACTAGGAATTTCCCGAGCTTCGAGAGGTCGTCGTGCGGGCGGGGAATCACGTGGACGGCGACCACTTCGCCGATCGTGCTGGCCGCCGTTGCGCCGGCCTCGACGGCCGCCTTCACGGCTGCCACCGATCCGGAGATAAAGACCGCCACGTTGCCGGAGCCGACCTTCTCCCATCCGATGAGTTCCACGTTTGCTGCCTTGAGCATCGCGTCCGTCGCTTCAAACTGCGACACGAGGCCCTTGGTTTCGATCATTCCGAGTGCTTGATTAGCCATAAAATTGGTTTTGTTAGGTTGTTGGTCTGTCTGCAGGATCAGGCGGTGTAGAACTTCAGGAGCTCCGGGGCCGGCCGGGCGATCACGTGGGAGGCCACGAGGTTGCCGACGCGGGATGCCGCCTCGCGCCCGGCCTCAACGGCCGCCTTGACGCTCCCGACATCTCCCTGCACGATGGTTGTGATCAGGGCTCCGCCGATGGGCACGGATTTGATCAGTTGCACGTTCGCGGCTTTGACCATCGCGTCACTGGCTTCCACCAGGCCGACGTATCCGCGGGTTTCGAGTAGTCCGATTGCTTCGCTCATAGTTTTTGGTTGTTGTTTGGTTGTGGGTTAGGATTGAAAAAGCTCCACTTTCTCCGCGTGGTCAAGGTCGCAGGCGTTCGCCTCGTCGGTGTCGATATGCACCTCGAGCTTGAAGGTCGGGTCCACGCGCACGATCAGATCGTCAAACCGCGTCACGCACCCCTTCGAGCTCACCTTCAGCGTAATGCGATCCAGGTGCTTCACGCGGTAAAACTCCGCGTCGGAGGGGGACATGTGGACGTGCCGGGCCGCCCGGATCACCCCGTTCTTCATCTCAAGAAACCCCTTCGGCCCCATGATGTAGGCGCCGGGCGTCCCCTCGATGTCCCCGGACATGCGCACAGGCACATCGATCCCGAGCTGGACCGCGTCGGTGAACGCCAGCTCGATCTGCGTCAGGTTCCGGCAGGGCCCGAGGATGCGCAGGTTCGGGATGATCCGCTTGCGCGGCCCCACCAGCGTCACCGTCTGCTGCGAGGCATACTGACCTTCCTGATACAGCCACTTGTGGACCGTCAGCTCCGCCCCCTTCCCAAAGAGCACCTCCACGTTCTCCGGTGAAATGTGCATGTGGCGCGCGGAGCTGTTCACCAGCAACTGCGGCGCAGCCACAGCCGGAACAGGCCGGCCCATCTGCCGGAACAGCACCTCGCGAACAAGGGACTCAACAACTGGACGGCCAGGAAAATCGGGAGAGGTCATCAGGGAAAGAAAGAAGAGAATTTAAATGACTGGATTCCGTCATATAATAATTTGGGGAACCGTCAATACCTTTCTTTTGGAAATGTTTCTTTTTTTCTACGGGGGCAGGCGCCTAGAGGAAATGGACCGGAAGGCCGGATTTGTCCGGTGGGCGCAGGTCGGGGGATGGGGAGTCGCGGGAGATGAGGGTGGTGGCATCGGGGGTGATCCCGGCCTTTTCGAGGCGGGCGGCGGAGGCATCGGTGAGGAGGAGGTCGGTCTCCGGCCATTTTTTGAGGAGGAAGGGGGCCGACCTGCCGATTTTGGAAGAGTCGAGGCAGTAGACCGCGCGCCGGGAGCGCTTGATGGCGACGTGCTGCTGCTGGACGATGAGGCTTTGCGAGTTCCAGATGCCGTGCTTATTGGCCGCCTCGGCGGAGAGGAAGGCGGCGTCAAAGTCCCAGAATTCGAGGCTGCGGCGGGCGGTTTCGCCGAGAAGGACGGACTGGCGCCCGAGGAGCTGTCCTGCGGTGAGAAAGATTTTGAGGTCGGGGACCGAAGACAGGAGCTCTGCGACGGGAAGATTGGAGGTGACGATGGTCGACGGCACAACGGGGTTGGCGCGGAAAACCTCCGCCAGGGCAAAAATGGTTGTGCCGGAGTCGAAAAAATACGTTCCTCCCGGATAGATCAAGCGGGCGGCGGCGGCGGCAACTTTGGATTTTGCGCGGGCAGCGGTCGCCTGCCTCTCGTGAAATGAAGGAAATCGCTCATTAAATTCGGCCAGTGCGCCCCCGTGGGTGCGCTTGACTTTGTGGCGGCTGGCGAGCTGGGCGAGGTCGCGGCGGGCGGTGGCTTCGGAGACCCCGAGGTGACGGCACAGCTCGCCGACTGGGAGGTAGCGGTGCCGTTCGATGAGGGAGGCAAGCTTCGCGCGCCGCGCCTCGACAACGTGCAAGGGAACTCTCATGAGGAGAGGATCTTGGGGGCTGGCTGGTTCCAAATCAACTCTGAATCGGAGGGATGTCGCCAACACCACGCCGCTTGGGATCGCATGGGCAGAGTTCCTGCCAACTCACCCGGCCAAGCAGCAACGCCCGCCATCGGGGCCACTTCGCTGGATCGATATCTCCCGGCGAGCGCCGACCTTGACCCCATGGGTTAGAACCTTCTTGGGCAAATGTCATTTTTTTATGCCTGACCCCACTGATTGGGCAAATGTCATTTTTTTATGCCTGACCCCACTGACGCATGTCAAAGCGAAATACTGCCCGCGCTGAGATTCAACCGGGCGGGCGCAGCCCAGATGGCATGAAGTCATGCAGCAACCGGCGCCGGGCAAGGGGAAAAAATTGCAGGCCGCTGCAACGCGTGCTGCAACGGCCTGCTGTTCCCCCCAGAACGGCTTTGATAAAGCACATGCCGTGCCAACACAAAAATTCGCGGTGATTTAGCGAGGAAAGCGGTGTTTTCGAGGCAGATTTGGCGTTCCGGGCACATCATCTGGCAAAAAATCTTCAGGCCCCTGTGCTTGGGGATGACCGCTCGGATGGCCCCGCTTGCTCACCTCCTGCGGGTTTGCCCGAATGAGATCGGGCTGTCCGTGTAGGAGAGTTTTTTGGCGGAGAGTTTAGTGACATCGATCTGCAGGGACAGAAATTGCACGCCGGCCGACATCGTTGCCACCGAGGTATCTGCGGCATCATGCCCGGTTCCGATGAGGATAAATCCGGCCTGGGGAGCCATGCGGGTGGCGTCGTAATACCACCAGCGGTCCTCGAGCCAGACCTCAAAAAACGCATGGAAGTCGGGCACGGGGAGGTTATGGACATAGGCGCTGCCGTAGCGGGCGGGGATTCCGAGCGCCCGGGCAAACGAGATGCCCAGGTGGGCGAAGTCCCTGCAGACGCCCGTGCGGGAGATCAGGCAATCCACGGCGCTGCTGTGAGCGTCCGTCGCTCCGGCCTCGTAGTCGATGTGGTCGCAGATCCAATTGCAGATGGCAGCCACCCTGCTGTGGCCGGAGCTGAGGCCTCCGAATTCCTTCATCGCAAAACGGACCAGCTTGTCGGACTCGCAGTAGCGGCTGGGGTAGAGGTAGCGCGCGACGCCAGGCGGAAGGTCAACGAGCGAGCCCTCCCAGGGCTTCCAGGATCCACGAAACCCGGTTTCGTGGCGGGTCACCTCGGCTTCGTAGAGGACTTCCAGGACGCCTGCCGGAGCCCGGATTCCGTGGAAGCGTGTGGATCCGTCGGGGGCGAGCTTTTCCAGGACATCGCTGCAGGAGCTGCTGGTCAGCCGCTCATGCGCCACGTCCTGCGCGCCGCACTTTCCTGCGGCGATATTCAGCAGGAGCCACCCCTCCAGGTGAACCTGGTATTGCAGGCGGGCCTTCACGGAGAAGCGGTGGGTTGCAGACATGAGCGGACAATGGCCGCTCGCCCCCCGGTGTCAATCTTCGCCAGGGAATTTCCAGAATCTTTGCGTCGACGCGGGGGCGGCACGCGTTAAGGTGTGGTATGAACAAGCAAACTCTGATCCAGCGCGAACTTGTGGCTCTCCTCTTCGCGGTGGCCCTGATGGCACTGAAAGTTGTTTTGATGCTGACCCTTCTCCGGAGCTGGAAGGTGCGCAACGAGCCCGACGTCTGAGCTCGACTTTAGATTTCGGATTTTGCGCAGAGCACCAGCACGGTTTGTGGTGGGGTGATCTGTCGATCTGTCTTCATGACGACCTCGGCGCTGGCCAAGGCAAAGTCAAAACCATGAAAAGTTGGGGTTGACGACTTCTTGACCTGCATCATAGATTCCTCCACGCCGTTCGGAAAATTTTCCGGAGGTCAACCCATTCGACCACCAGGTCGGCGCGGTTGGGTTCGGATGCAGGACACATCAAGATTGTCTTCACACCATCATGACAACGATTCCTTCACTTCTGACCGTCAGCTATGCGGTCCTCGCGGGCAAGGAAGCCGATTTTCAGGAGTGGATTCAGGGGCTGGACCGCACGGTTACGAAGGCCCCGGGTTTTCTCGGTCTCGGGCTGGACCGCGGCGGAACGCCTGCCGCGCCCGCCGAGTGGAAGGTCACGTATAAGTTCCAAGCCGATGCCCCGCGCGACGCGTGGGCGGATTCGCCGGAGCGAGCCGCAGCCCACAGGGCCGGGCGCGCATTCCTTGCCGCTGAGCATCAAGAAGCCCGGACGTCCGAAGGAGGCAAGGCGCGGGTCATGATGGTGGTGACCGCCCGCTTCAACCTTTCCCGCCAAGAAGAGTGGGAGGCCGTGCAGGCGGAACTCAATGCCGCCGTCTCGAAATATCCGGGGTTCGAGAGCCTCGATGTTTTCAAACCGGAAGACGGCGAAAACCTTTGGACAACCGTCCTCAGCTTTCGCAGCGCGGAGGATATGGAGCGATGGAAGGACTCCGCGGAGAGGCTGTCGATTCTCGATCGCGCTCAAGGCCTGAGCGACGACGAGGTCCGCGTTCAGCCCGGCGCATTCGGACAGTGGTTCTCGGCCAACGCCACGCCATCGGCCCAATCCCCGGCGTGGAAACAAGCGATGGTCGTCCTGCTCGTCCTCTATCCGCTGGTGACACTTTATGATATCACCATAGGCAACGTCGTGGGGCATGGCCTGAATGTGGGCGGACACCCGGTTTTCCAGGGGCTCGGCATCCCGTTTCCTGCGGTTGTCTTTCTGGGCAATGCCTTTGGCACGGCCTTGCTGACATGGGTCGTCATGCCCGTGATTACGCGGGTCTTTCACTGGTGGCTGGACCCCTTTGCCTCTCCCTCACAAACCATGCGGGGGACCTGCCTGATCGCACTTCTTTATTTGATTGAAATTGCGATCACTGTGTCGATCTTCAGCACCTGGGGATTTTGAACCCCTGACCCGCATATGAATTGCAACCTCCTGCAGGCAAAGTCGCTGGACGAGGCACTGGAAGCGAGGAGGCGATTCCCGGAGGCGCGCTGGCTGGCCGGGGGCACATCTCTCATCCCCGACCAAAACCTCGGACGCCTTACTCCTTCTGGATATATCAGTCTCCGGCGGATCCCGGAACTGTCCCGCATCGAAGCACTGGAAGACGTGCTTTTTGTTGGTGCTGCTTGCACGATGGCAGCGATTGGATCTCATCCGGCGGTTGCCGGGTTTGCCCCAATGCTCGCCAAGGCGGCGCGAACAATGGCCACACGTCAGGTGCGCTCCCGGGCCAGCCTCGGTGGCAATATCGCGACACTCCGGAGCGATCGCAGCATCACACCCTGCCTGCTTGCTCTCGATGCTCAACTTCACATCCTGACTGCCTCCGGAACCGGGCAGCCCAGCCTCGAAGATTACCTCAGCGCGGAACGGGCCCGCCCGGAATCGACACCAAGCCCGATCGTGATGGGAGCCTCGATCCCGCGCGCCCGCGGCTTCCAAGATTTCACCCGCATCGGTTTGAACAACGGTGCCAGCTATCCCATCGTTGTTACAGCTTTGGTGGTGGACCCGGTTGCGCAATCCGTTCGGCTGGGTCTCGGGGGAGCCGGCCCGGTTGCCTGCCGCGCCCATCAAGCCGAGGCCTTCGCCCAAGCCTCCATCAACTGGCAATCGCTAACCCTCGGTGATCCCGACAGCTTCGGGGCGATTGCTGCCAGGGAATGCGATCCCCCCGAAGATGCCTCGATCAGCTCCGCGTACCGGCGTCATGCCATTCAAGTCATGAGCAAACGGCTCATGGAGCAAGCCGGAACACCCCCACTATGAACCAAGAGCTAACACTGAGCTACCACCTCAAGGTGAATGGGGTGGACCGCGAAGTTTGCGGGGCCGACTACACCGAGACGCTTCTCCATGTCCTTCGCTACCGGCTTGGCCTCACTGGAACCAAGGAGGCCTGCGAGGACGGACAGTGCGGCAGTTGCACGGTGCTCATCGATGGACAGCCAGTGAATTCCTGCATCGAGTTGGCTGCCGAAGCTCAAGGGACTGCGATCATGACCATCGAAGGCTATAACCGCCCGGGCGGCGAGCTCACGCCGCTCCAGAAGTCCCTGGTCAAGCACGCGGCCGTCCAATGCGGCTACTGTATCCCGGGCCTCATCCTGGCGGCCGAGGCCTTCCTCAAGGAGAACCCGGGAGCGACCGAGAGCCAGATTCGGAGTGGCATGGATGGCAACCTGTGCCGTTGCACCGGCTACGCCAGTATTCTCGCAGCCATCTCGGAAGCCGCGAAGGAGTCCCATGCATCCTGAGCTTCAAACGGATCCGCTGGCTTGCGGCATCGGGTCACCTGCCCGCCGCCCGGATGGCGAGGCCAAGGTTCGTGGTGAATACGAATTCGCTCCTGACTTATGCGAGGAGGGCATGCTCTGGGGGGCCACCAAGCGCTCCCCCCACCCGCTTGCCAAAATTTTGAGGATCGACCTCAACCCTGCGAAGGCCATACCGGGAGTCCATGCCGTGCTTGGGGCATGGGATGTGCCGGTGAACATCTTTGGTGCTGTCAACAAGGATACTCCGGTCCTTGCGCACGACATGGTCAGGTATGTTGGCGAACCGGTGGCCATCGTAGCGGCCGAGACCCCTGCGCTGGCCCGTCGTGCAGCGGAGGCGGTGGTTGTTGAATACGAGGTTCTCACCCCGGTGACCGATGCGCTCGAGGCCCTGGCGAGAGGCGATGTTTACCGCCATGTGGGCCTGACCTATGGAGATCCGACCGTCGTTGGCGAGGTGCAAGTGGAAGGGGAATATGTCACCCCGCGACAGGACCACTCGTTCTTTGCGCCCGATGCAGGCCTGGCAAGACCCGACGGCCAGGGAGGAGTTCAAGTGATCGGAGCCACCCAATGGGTCCATGCCGACCGCGAACAAATCGCCGCCTCGCTTGCCCTCCCCGAAGAAAAGGTTTTGGTCATCAACTCCGGAGTCGGCGGGGCATTCGGTGGACGCGTCTCGATGACATGGCAGATTCACGGGGCCCTGCTGGCGCTGCACTCCAACCGTCCGGTGAAGTTTGTTTACTCGCGCCGGGAGACTTTCCTCGCCCGCTATCACCGCCACCCCAGCCGCATCTGGATCCGCCACCACGCCAATCGTGATGGCACCCTCGTCAAGCTCGAAGCACGCATTCTCTTGGAGGACGGCCCATACAGCCACACTTCGGCAGCGGGCATCGGGAATTCCTGCTCCCTCATTCAAGGACCCTACCGGGTTCCTCATGCCGCCGTGGAAGGCTGGGCGGTCGCAACCAACAATGGCATGTGCGGCTCGATGCGCGGTTTTGGTGTGGTCGAGCCGATCTTTGCGTGTGAGTCCAACATGGACAAGCTGGCGCTGGCGCTCGGGATGGATGGTGCCGAACTCCGCCGGAAAAATGCCATTGCCTTTGGCGACCAGTGGACATTCGGGCAGTGGCAGGACCGGCCTGCTCCGCTGGCCGAACTCATCGATGCATGCCAGTCGATGCCTCTTCCCCCGGAGCCTTCCCTGGCGGGCCCTGTCGACCTCCCCGGAGGCCTTGCCACACCATCGCGTCCACAGGACCTCCGCCGCGGAATCAGCCTGGCGGCGGCTGCCAAAAACTCCTGCATCTCCGAGGGCTGCCCGGTTCACACGACAGCCATGGTCACACTCCGCGACGGGATTGCCACGGTCGACTGCGCGGCAGCCGAGGTCGGGCAAGGGTTCGTTACCTGTGCGATTCAAATCGTTCAATCCACACTCGGAATCAGCCGGGTTCGCATTTCCGGCTGCGATACCACGATGCCGCCGTCCGCCACCACCGACGCGCAGGAACAAACCATGACATCCGGCCCGGCAGTCCATCTGGCTGCGGCCAAGGTCAAGGAGCGCTTCCTCATTTTCCTCGGGCGGGAATACGGGCACGACCCGTCTTGTCTCGACATTCGGGACGACCACGTTGTCAATACCGACGGGAGTGTCCTCATGTCGGTGGCGGACGCAGGGATGGGTCTCGTCTTTCGTGCCACCGAGCGATTCTCGCAGCGTGAGACCCGCACCATCGACGAGCAGGACTCTCCCCACCCCATGCACGTGTCGATCACCTTCTCCGCCAATCGCTGTGTGGTGGATGTGGATGTCGAGCTTGGTCTCGTTCGCGTGGTGCAAATGGATGTCGCGCTCGATGCCGGCTGCGTTGTGAATCCCGTTCAGGCCCACGGCCAGATTGCGGGCGGATCGTTGATGGGACAGGGCCTTGCCCTGATGGAGAGTTGTGATTACGCAGGTGCCCAACCCGTGAACCCCAACTGGCAAACGTACGTCCTCCCCTCGATGGCTGATGCCCCGTCCGTTCATTGCAGGTTTCTCGAGCACCCTGAGCCAGGCATTCCCTTGGGCTTCCGCGGGCTTGGGGAAAGCCCGCATGTGCAGGCACCGCCTGCGATCCTCTCCGCGCTGCGTGCTGCCACCGGTCACGATTTGGCAACGGTTCCTGCCACTCCTGAGCGCATTGCCATGCCCGTGGGCGAGGCCCCCGCCATGCTCCTCGGCGATGCCGGCCGCTCCGCCCTCGACCGAACCGGCCAAGTCCGGATCGGCAAGTTTCTGCGCTTCCAGTTGGTCAAAGAGTAAAGCCGGCGATGAATCCTCTCATTCGCTCCAGATTGGCCTGTTGGGTGGATGCCGGGAAGCGTCTCGCAGCGGTATCGGTTGTGCAAATCGAGGGCTCGACTCCGCATGCTTTGGGACTGGCCATGGTGGTCAACTCCTCCGGTGAAATTGCCGGTGCCGTTTCGGGTGGGTGTGTGGACGGAGCCATCGTTGAGGCATGCGATGACGTCCTACGCTCAGGACGGAGCCGGGCCATGATGTTTGCAGCCGACGGTGGGGAATTCGGTGAAGCCGGACTCATTTGCGGGGGGAACATCCTCGTCTGGATCTATGAACTCGACGGGGCCACCATCCGTACCCTCCTCGACTCGCGAGCAGAATCCTCCCTAACACTCCGGGGGCATCCGCAGCAGGGTCCGAGTAGAGTGCTGGCCGGAATGGCCAGCAGCAGCGGAAACAAAGAAAGAACGACCCTCCGGCAATTCGCCGCAGAAGATTGGGAATTCGAGGAATTTTTCGGACAGCGCTCTTTGGTCCTGATCATCGGCCAAAGCGGCTTTACCAATTCGCTGGCGGCGCTGGGCCGGCTGCTGGGGCACGAGGTTGTTGTCTGTGAGCCCCGACCACGGTTTGCTTCTGCCGTGACCGAGGCCGACCGCGTCGTGATCGATCTGCCCGAGCGCTGCATCGATCAACTGGCCAAGGAGGGGCGCTTGGATGCCCATTCCGCTGTCATCATTTGCACTCACGACCGCAAGTTCGATCAACCGGCCCTGCTGGCTGCCGTCCGCTCGCAGGCCGGATTTGTGGGAGCGATGGGCTCACGCAAAACAGTCGATGAGCGCCGCCGGCGTCTGCTGGATGCCGGCATGTCTGCCGCCGAGTGTGCGCGGATTCATTCACCCTTGGGATTGGATCTCCGCGCAGAAACCCCGGCGGAAACGGCTGTTTCCGTCTTTGCCCAGTGGATCGCCAGCCGGCATGGCGGAACGGGAGTCGCACTCAACCAAATGGAGGGATCCATCCATGCCCGACCTTAGCATTTCTTCCATTGACCGGATCGGAATCATCCTCCTCGCCGCGGGTGCTGCCCGGCGCTTCGGGCGGGATAAATTACGCGAGCCGGTCGGCGGCCGCCCGCTCATCGAGTGGAGCATCGAGGCTGCCGTGGCGAGCGGTCTGAGGCCCATTTTGGTTGTCGTCCGGCCCGGCCAAGCCCACCTTTTGCCGCCCGTTCAAACCATCGTGAATGAGCACCCGGAAGAAGGCCTTGCCTCCAGCGTCCGATGCGGGCTCCGCGCTGCTGACGGACAGGGCTGGCTGGCGGCGATTCTAGCTCCTGCGGACCAACCATTCCTCTCAGCCGGCGTTTTTCTCCGACTCGCTGACGCCTTCCACCACGGCACCGGGTTGGCCGTCGCGGCCTACCATGGTGAGCCTCGAAACCCCGTCCTTCTGGGCCGGTCGCATTGGTCGGATGCCATGGCCCTGGCCGGTGACATCGGGCTCGCTGCGATCGCCCGGTCGCCTGACGCGGTCACCATCGAATGCAGTGACATCGCCTCGATTGACGATATTGATACTCCCGCCGACCTCGCAGCTTTCCAGCACTGCCTTGCCTCCACCTAAAGCCAAAGAACCCACATGGACCAACACACGATCCACGAATTCATCGACGCCTGCGGCGACAAGCCGGCAACTCACTGGAGGCCGGGCGATGCCTGGATTTCCGGCGGCACGTTCCTCCACTCAACGCCGCTCCCTGCACTGCGCCGCTTTGTCGATTTGACGACGCTGGGCTGGCCGAGCCTGACCGTATCCGATGGCGGTTTGGAGATCGCCGCCACCTGCCGCGTGGTCGAGCTGCACGATTTCGAGCCTCCTTCAGACTGGGCTGCCGGGCCGCTTTTGCGCCGCTGCGTGGAATCCTTTCTGGCCAGCTTCAAGCTCTGGCACACGCAAACCGTGGGCGGGAACATCTGCGTGTCCCTGCCGGCCGGCCCCATGATCACGCTCACGGCTGCGCTCGATGCCACGTACCTCCTGTGGCTTGCCGACGGCTCGGAGCGAACCGTCGCGGCGGTCGATTTTGTCACTGGCAACAATCAGAACATCCTGCAGCCCGGGGAGATCCTGCGCTCGATCTCGATATCCAGCGAGGCTCTCCACCGGAGGTTCGCCACCCGGCGCTTCACCCTCACCAAACATGGACGCTCGAGCGTCTTTCTGGTTGGCACCTTGGACCCTGCCTCCGGGGAGTTTTTGCTCACCGTAACCGCTGCGACAACCCATCCGGTGCACCTTCGCTTTCCTGCCGTCCCGGATGCGCCCGCGCTGAGGGAATCCATTGCAGATGGTATTCCTGACGAATGGTATTTCGACGATCCCAACGGACGGCCCGATCACCGCAAGCACCTCACCCGCGCCTTCGCAGAACAAATCCGCACGGAACTTTCCGCCTGATATCCACCATGAGCATTCAAGTTAACGACAAGACCTTCACAGAAGAACCCGCCCCCGGCCAATGCCTCCGGACATTTCTCCGGGACCTTGGCTGGCACGGCGTCAAGAAGGGCTGCGACAGCGGCGATTGCGGAGCGTGCACGGTTTGGCTCGACGGCCACCCTGTCCACAGTTGCGTGACTTCGGCGATGCAGGCCCGCCGTCACAAGGTCACGACGATCGAAGGTTTGGCCAGCGACGGCCACCTTCACCCGGTCCAGGAACATTTCCTCAAATCCCCCGGCTTCCAGTGTGGCTTCTGCACTGCCGGCATGATCATGACCACGGCAGGCATGAATGAGGAGCAACTCTCCGACCTGCCTGCCTCTCTCCGCGGTTCCCTGTGCCGCTGCACCGGCTACCGCGCAATCCACGATGCCATCGATGGCATCGCTCACATCGAGGATTCGCCGGCAGCCGGTGAGGCCGTCGGTGCAAGTGTTGGGGCGCTTGAGGGACGCGGCGTTGTGACGGGAAGCGTTGAATACACGCTCGACCACAACCTTTCAGGAGTCCTGCATATGAAGGTCGTGCGCTCGCCGCACGCCCATGCCCGGGCTCTCTCGATCGACACTTCCGCAGCCAAAGCGGTGCCGGGAGTCGTGGCTCTTTACACATGGGAGGATGTGCCGCAAAAACTTTACGATACCGCCACTCACGAGAACCACCTCGTCGATCCCGACGACACCCGCATACTCGATCAAGTGGCCCGCTTTATTGGCCAGCGCATGGTTGCCGTCGTTGCAGAAACTGTCGCCGCAGCCGAGGAGGGATGCCGGCAGGTTCGGATCGACTGGCAGGTTCTGCCCGCTGTGATTGATCCGGAAGAAGCCATGCAGCCAGGCGCTCCGGCCCTTCACGGCAGTGCCCGCCACTCCTTCATCCAGCATCCCGAGCAGAATGTGCTGCTCGAAATCGACGACGGGCGGGGCGATATCGAGCAGGGGTTTGCGGACGCGGATGTCGTCCACGAAGCGACTTACACCACACCCCGGGTCTCGGCGGCCCATTTGGAAACCCACGGTTCGCTTACATGGATCGATGAAGCCGGCACGCTCAATGTCCGAACCAGCACACAGACACCTTTCCTGACACGCGAGAAACTCTGCTACCTTTTCGACCTGCAAACGTCACAGGTACGCGTCTTTACCAAACGCGTCGGCGGTGGCTTCGGTGGCAAACAGGAGGTCCTCACCGAAGACCTCTGCGTCCTGGCGACCTTGCGCACCAGCCAGCCCGTGCAATGGGAATTCACCCGCGAGGAACAATTCACCGGTGCCACAACCCGACACCCGATGAAGGTCCGCGTCCGTCTGGGAGCCAAGAGCGACGGCACCCTCACCGCCATGCAGATGGATGTCACTTCCAACACCGGAGCCTATGGGAACCATGGAGGCGAAACTCTCTGGGCCTCCACGAATTCCATGAAGTGGTACCGGTGCCGAAACAAGCGCTACACGGGCCGTGCGGTTTACACAAACAACGTGCCCGCCGGTGCCATGCGCGGCTACGGTGCCGCCCAGCCGACCTTTGCAATGGAGTCGGCCATCGACGAACTGGCCCGCAAGCTCGGCATTGATCCCCTTGCCATGCGCCGCCTGAACGCCGTGGGTCCCTGCGACAACATGGCGTTGGGCCGTGCACCGGCCGACGATGCCCTCGGCGGTTACGCGCTCGACCAACTCTTCGATCTCGTCGAGGGCGCTCTGAAAAAAGGTGAGTCCATTGCCCCTCCTGATGGCGATGACTGGGTGGTGGGCTCCGGTGTGGCCATGTCGATGTTTGAATCCTCACCGCCCACCGAGCATCGCTCAGAAGCCTCGGTCGAGTTGCTCCCCGATGGCACCTACCATTTGGCTGTGGGAACGTGTGAGTTTGGCAATGGCACCACCACCGTCCATGCCCAATTCGCCGCCTCCGCACTCAAGACAACGGTCGACCGGATCTCGCTCTCCCACGGCGACACCGCCACCAGCGGGTGGGATACCGGGGCATTTGCCAGCACGGGACTCAACATTGCTGGCAAAGCCGTCGCCCTCGCAGCAACCGCACTCCACGACCGCATCCTGGAATACACGGCGCATCGGTGGCACCTGCCCGTCGAGAACTGCCGGCTGGGAGTCGACGGCGTTCGCTGCGGTGACCGCTTCATTTCGATGGCTGAGCTTTCAGCGGTTGCCGATGCCGATGGCATGGCCCTCTCGCAAGCCCGCCGGGCTTATGGCTCGCCAATCAGCAATGGCTTCAATGTGCACGGGGCCCGGGTTGCGGTGAACCGGCTGACCGGCGAAGTGACGCTCCTCCAATCGGTGGCAGCCGTCGATGCCGGTGTCGTCGTCAACCCCGCGCAAGCACGCGGCCAGGTGGAAGGGGCCGTGGCAATGGGGATCGGCTTTGCGCTCACCGAATGGCTCCAGAACGGTGACAATGGCGAAGTTCTCAACGCCGGCCTGCGCATGTATCGCATTCCGAATTTTGCGGATACTCCAAGGATCGAGGTTCTCTTTGCCAAGTCGGAAGACTCGTTTGGCCCGTTTGGTGCCAAGGGCGTCGGCGAACCGCCGATTGATCCGGTTGCCCCGGCGATCGCCAATGCCATCCACGACGCCACGGGAGTGAGATTCCGTGATCTGCCCTTCACCCCGCCGCGCATCTACCTCCCCCTGCAGAACTGCCCCAAACCATGAAGAATCTTTGCGCTGCCGCCCTCCTCGCAGCCACGGCTTCGCTGGTCCACGCCCGCCCGCAGACCACAACCAATGCATCCGACGAGGATCCCTCATTTGTTGATCAGCTGCGCGGGGAAGTTCCCTCAGCGATCAGCGGCAACCCCTCGGCTGTCTACGACATCCCTGGCAGCGGAATGCTCGGACGCTTCCTCCGGGTGCCGGAGGATCGGGGGCTTTGGGTGGGCGGTGTTTGGGTCGGCAATGCCAACGGCCTCCTCTCCGGGGGAGCCGAGCCAGGCAAATGGAGCTGGAACAGCCTGCTCATCGCGGGCTTCAATATCGATGCCGAAAAATTGATGGGATGGGAGGGCGCATCTTTTGGAATCCAGTTCCTCCAATTCAATGGCGAGGACACCAATGGCCAAGCCGGTGCGGTTCAGGGCTACAACAGCCTGCCCGGACCATTCCCTCTCGACCGCTCGCAGCTCTACCAGCTCTGGTATCGGCAGGCGCTCTTCGATGACCGCATCTCGATCCGGATCGGGAAACTCGTTCCCACCTACGAGTTCAATAACGTGTTGCGTCCGGTCTCCACCAGCAGGGAAGGGTTGGAAATTCCCTCCGTCTCCGGCCTCCTCTTCACTCCGGTTTTCGTCAACCCCACCCTCCTCGGTGCCATCGGCGGGTATTACAATTCCGTCTCGGGATTGACGGTCTCCGTTGCCCCCACGAAAAACACTTATCTCCGCTATGGGTTCTTTGATGGCAACGTCGCTGCCGGCGCCCAGACCGGCATGATGGGCCCGCAATTCAATGGCTATTTTTTCAACATCTGGGAGGCCGGCATGGATTGGATCCTCGCCAAAGATTATCCCGGAAACTTTGGTGCCGGTCTCTGGTATCAGTCCGGCACCCTGGAAGGACCTCCTGGCGTCAGTCAAACGGGCACAGGCGGATTTTATCTCTTCGGCAGTCAGCGGATCTGGGGCAACAGGACCGGCAGGCAGCCTGCCAAGGATGGCAAATCGGCTCTCAGCACCACCGGACCGAAGGAGGCGCCGGCCTCCATCTCCCTTTTCTACCAATACGGCATCAACAACTCCGAAACTCTTCCCGTCAACCAATACTTCGGAATGGGGGTTGCCGGGTTCGGGTTCGTCCCGCATCGTCCGCACGATTCCCTAGGCCTTGGCATGGCGTGGTCGTGGCTCAACCCGGAGATCTTTGACCGTCCCAGTGAGCTGATGTTCCAAGGCTACTATCAAGCCCAGGTCACGCGGGGCGTTTTTGCCTCTCCGTCGGTCAGCTATATTCCGACACCCGGTGCCAGTCCGGACCTTGGGGGAGCCTGGGCCCTCACCTTTCAAATGACCGTTCTGTTTTAAGAGCCTCGTGTGATCCCCAAGGATGCCTGACGATTTGTATCACGATCTCCTGCTGCGCCACTCGCGTCACCCGAGGGGGCACGGGGCCCTGAGCCATGCCACCCATGCGGCCGACGGGCTCAATCCGCTCTGTGGCGACCAGATCCAGCTCGAGCTTCGCCAAGCCGGGAATACGGTGACCGCGACCGGGTTCGAAGGACGCTCCTGTGCCATCTGCACCGCCTCGGCCTCGCTGCTTGCCTCGACAATCGTCGGCCATTCCCTGGAGGAAACCCGCGCGATTGCCGGCATGTTCCGCTTGGCGATGACGAGCTTGGACGCACCGGCGGGTCTTCCTCCTGACTTGGAAATGCTGGCGAATGTGAGGCGATTCCCGGGGCGCGTCCGATGCGCCATGCTTCCGTGGGAAACCCTTCTTTCCGCACTCCTGCATCCGGTTGGTGAGATCACCCACATCTTTCTTTCTCCTGCCCAGAACGACTTTGGCCATCACGACGACGGCGGGCAGATTACCTTTATCATGGAGGAAGCGCTCGATGAGCTTCGGGAGGGACTTCGAGTTCCTCAGACCCGGCGTGATCCTGCGGCGGCGCGGCACATCGTGGTGACCCGGAACATCGACCTCCCCCCGCTTGTCGGCCGCGAGTTTGTTCTTCAAGGCATTCGCTTCCTGGGCACCGAGGAATGCCCGCCCTGCCGATGGAGGGACGAAGCTGTCGCTGTTGGAGCCATGCCTTGGCTGCAGGGTCGCGGCGGTCTGAGGGCCCGGATTCTTTCCGATGGCGAACTTCATATTGGCCCCACGCGGCACTCTGCCCGGCAACGCCCCTCACGCGCGGCATGACAACCTCTCCCGCTCATCCCCCGTTTCCGTCCCACTCCATCGACCCCTTCGGCCGCCGGATTGACTACCTCAGGATTTCGGTCACGGATCGCTGCAATGAGCGTTGCCTTTACTGTATGCCCGAGGGCTACAAAGGCTGGGCGGGCCGCCCCGATCATCTCACTGCGGCGGAAATCGTCCGGATTGCAAAATCTGCCACTGGACTCGGGTTCCGCAAATTCCGTGTGACCGGCGGGGAGCCCCTGATCCGTGCGGACATCGTTCCGATCCTCGAGGGCATCTGGGATCTGCCGGGGACAGAATCTCTGGGCCTTTCGACCAATGGCACCCGATTGGCAGGGCTTGCTGCGGCGATTCGCGCCGCCGGGGTGCGCTCGATCAACCTCAGCCTCGATGCGCTGGATCCTGAGACTTACCACCGGATCACGGGAGGGGATCTTCGGGTCGTGCAGGCCGGGCTGGATGCGGCGCTCAGCCAAAACTTTGAAGTGATCAAGCTGAACTGTGTTCTCCTGCGCGGGGCCAATGAGCAGGAGTATCTGCCGCTCATCCGATTTGCGGCCGCCCACGGCCTTCCGCTCCGTTTCATCGAGCTCATGCCGCTCTCCCGCATTGGCGCATGGAACACGGATTCCTTTCTGCCGGTCTCCGAACTCATGTCCCGGCTCTCGGCATGCGGTGAGCTCACGCCTTTGGAGTGCTACCGTCCAGGCCATGGGCCCGCGCGGTATTATGAGTTCCGCGACGCCTCTCTGGATCAGGCAGCGAAGATCGGATTTATTGGAGCTCTCACCACCCCCCGCTTCTGCGAGACCTGCAACAAGCTCCGCCTCACCGCCGACGGCAAGCTGCGCCCCTGCCTCGGACGTCACGGCGAGATCGATCTTCTTGCCGGCTTGCGTTCCGGTGTCGACCCCGCCGCCGTGCTCTCTCAGGCCATCGCCAATAAGCCGGAGAACCATGAGTTCCTGGATGACTATGCGCCGGGGCGCCCCATGACTGCGATCGGGGGATAAAGATCCTGCTACGCCCTCTTGCGCGACTTCCAAAGCTTCGCGCCCGTGAACGAGGCGATGGCGCCGGCAACCAGCAGGAGGGGAACTCCGATGAACGGCCGATAGGCCAGCCAGGCAAGGGCGATCGTCGCCACCGTGAGGGGCAGCGCAACCGCCAGGCCGAGGATCCCCGTGCCGGCGCGGACAACATTTCCAAGAAATGGGATCACGCTGGCCACCACGGCCACCACATTCGTGATCAGGCTGATCCCCGCCAGCATCATCACGAAGCCCGCAAGCCGCAGGATCCAAGTGAGCAGGGTGTTTCCCTCCTGTTCCTGCTGGAACATGGTTTCGGCGCTCAGCGTTCCGACCTTCAGGAGCTCGATGCTGCCGAGATTCTTCACGACAAACGGCTCAAGCGTCCCGCGAACCTGCGCAGCGATGACGCTCACGGGCCCGGAAGCCGCCTGCTGGTAGCGGATCCTCAGATCGCCGATCGCCGGGGCGGCCGGGTCTTTGCCAATGAAGAGCGCGCCGCCTCCCGTCGCTTCCATGGCGGCCGAATGCTTTGCGGAGGCCGCTTCCACCTCCGCTTTCGTCACCGGCCGCGCCGCGTAGTTGTCGATCCATCGGACCAAACCGGGAGGAAGCTGAAAGGCACCGACATGGATCCCCTCCGCCTCAAAGGTCTCACTGGAGAAGGCCATCTCCCCCGGATTCTGATGGCCCTCGGGAAACTGGAAGCGGGACGAATCGATCAGCGAGGACGACCAGGCCTTCGCGTAAGAATACGTGGTGGTCGTCTCCTCGCCGCCGCCCAGCTTCTCCTTCGTTTCGGATTTCTCGGACTGCTCCCACTGATACATCTCCACGTCCCGACGAAGCTTGAGCGCCTCCGCAACAATCCCAAAAACCGGATCGCTCACCGGACCCCCGGCCTCCGCCTGACCGGAAAAATGCACGAGCTTGCCCTCGTTGGCTGGATCGATCTCGACCGCCGCTACCGACACGACCTGACCGGCTCCGAGCTCCAGCGTTTTCTCCCGCTTGATCGCCCGGCCCTCGTTCCAGGTCAAAACCACAAACGACCCCAAAAACAAAATCACCCCGATCAGAATCCCGCCGAGCGCGTTCCCCATCCGGCTGAACCAGGACCGGCTCGTCGTCACCGTCCCGTTGCTCATCGGTCATCCTCCCTGCAAATAATAGGGTGCAATCGCATCACTGGGTGTCGGTTTGACGCTCCTCTACCCGTTGCGCTCCAGGTTGGGAAGAAGGAACTTTGCGGCAGGTCAACAAATTTTCGGAACCGCAGAGGCGCCTCACTTGGCAACCCCCACAGGGAGCATGAAAAAGCTGACCGCCAAAAAAAGGCTCAGCGTTTCTTGGGGCCCTTGCGGTGCTCCAGAAGGTCTTCCCATCCGCAATCCAGCGCTTTCCGCAACCCCTCAACCACCCCGACACTCGGATTCCGACGCCCAGCCTCGATATCCTGCACGTAGCGCAAATTGATCCCCGCCAACAGCCCCAGCCTGGTCTGCGTCAAATTCATCGCCTTGCGCGCACTGCGCACATTCGTGGCCAAACGCTGTTCAATCGGTGTTTTCGTGGAGCTCATGGATAATTTTGACTTTGCTCAAACCCTACGAGCAACCGGTTGCTCCCGTCAAGGGGAGAAAGCGGGATTTTTTCTCCCCGGCCTCCCGCAGCCGGAAGTCTTTTGTGCCGTCAGAGTTTTTTCTCGCTTGGCTCCCATTATTCGAGCGGGTAGGTTTCCGGAATGCAAATCACCCGCCTTTGGCTGATGTTCCCCGCCCGCCTGATCACCCGACCGGTTCTCTGGGAGCTTGGCAGGAGCTTCGCAGTCGTCACCAACATCCGGCAGGCCAGCGTCACCGAAGAGATCGGCCTCGTTTCGCTCGAGCTCGACGGGGAGAGAAGCGAAATCAAAAAAGCCATCGCATGGCTCGAGGAACAGGGGATCAAGGTCGAGCCCGTGGAGATCAACACGATCGAGAGCTGAACCCTGCATTTTTCCCTTGCCCCCGGGATTAATGAGCGATATTAGTCATATAAGAGCCGCGTGAAGATCACCCTATTTATCCCCTGTTTCATTGATCAATACTATCCGGGAGCCGGGATCGGGATGGTGAAGATCCTTGAGAAGCTGGGGCACCAGGTGGAGTATCCGGAGACGCAGACGTGCTGCGGTCAGCCGGCGTTCAACTCCGGCTATTGGGGCGAGGCGCGCGCGGTGGCGGACACGATGCTGGATGCGTTCCGGGATGCGGAGGTGGTGGTGGGGGTTTCCGGGTCTTGCGGCGCGATGCTGAAGGTATTTTACCCGGAGCTTTATCACGGGCACGCGCGGGAGGCGGAGGCCAAAGCGCTTTCGGAGAAGACGCACGAGTTTTCCTCCTTTCTGGTGAACGTGCTGGGTGTGGGGGACCTCGGGGCGGGCCTGTCGGCGAAAGCCACCTTCCACGACGGATGCCACGGGCTGCGCGAGCTGGGGATCAAGCGCGAGCCGCGCGAGCTGCTCCGCCATGTGCGGGGGCTTGAGCTCGTCGAGATGGGCGAGGCGGAGACCTGTTGCGGATTCGGGGGGACCTTTTCGGTAAAGTTTCCGGAGATTTCGACGGCGATGGGCGAGGTGAAGTGCGCATCGATTTTGGAGACGGGCGCCGACCTGGTGATTTCGAACGACTCGAGCTGCCTGATGCAGATCCAGGGGCTCTTCGACCGCCGCGGCGAAAAAATCCGCAGCATGCACCTGGCCGAGGTGCTGGCCCTTTCCTGAGCATGTCGACCGAATCCGTCCAGTTCCATCACGACGCGGAGCGCCTGACCCGCGACGTGCGCCATCGCGGGCTGATCCAAAAGGCGCTGGGCGGGTATTACGTCAAGCGCGACGAGCAGAAATCGCGATATACGGACTGGCAGATGGCGCGGGCCTCGGCGGCAGCGGCCAAGTATGAGGCCGTCAACCACCTCGACACCTACCTCCTTGAGCTCACCGAAAAATTGGAGGCGCGCGGAACGAAGGTCTTCTGGGCGGCGGACGGAGCCGAGGCGGCGGACTACATCGCCTCCGTGGCCCGCAACGCCGGAGTCCGGCGCATCATCAAGTCCAAGACCATGACGGGCGAGGAGATCCACCTCGGGCAGGCGCTGGAAAAGTGCGGCTACGAGGTCGTTGAAAGCGATCTTGGAGAGTTCATCGTCCAGCTGCGCGAGGAGCCTCCCTACCACATCGTTTTCCCCTCGATGCACCTCACCCGCGGGGAGATCTCCGACACCTTTCAAAAAAAGCTCGGCAGCGCCCCGGCGGAGACCCCCGAGGAGCTCACGATGATCGCCCGCGACGTCATGCGCCAAAAATACTGCGAGGCGGACATGGGGATCAGCGGCGCCAACTTTGCCGTGGCGGAGACCGGCCATCTTTCGATCACGGAAAACGAGGGGAACGCGCGCCTGAGCACCACGCTGCCCCGGCTCCTCGTGAGCATCGTCGGGATCGAAAAGGTCATCCCGAAGCTGGACGACCTTGCGGTCCTTCTTCCGATGCTGGCCACTGCGGGGGCCGGGCAGAACATGACCTGCTACAACACGCTGCTCGGCGGCCCGCGCGCGGCGGAGGAAACCGACGGGCCGGAGGAGTTCCACGTCGTCCTCCTCGACAACCGCCGCACCACCCTCCTCGCCGACCCCGAGCAGCGCGACGCCCTGCACTGCATCCGCTGCGGGGCCTGCCTCAACGTGTGCCCGATCTTCAAAAATATCGGTGGCCACTCGTATGGCACCACCTACCAGGGGCCGATCGGATCGGTGATCACCCCGCACCTGCGCGGCCTCCAGTCCTGGAAGCACCTGTCGTTTTCCTCGTCGCTCTGCGGCGCCTGCTCCGAGGCCTGCCCGGTCAAGATCGACCTCCACCACCACCTCCTCCAAAACCGCCGGAACGCGATCGCCAACAAACCCGTCTGGTGGGAAAAACCGATTTTTGCGGGCTTCGCCTGGTTCATGTCACGCCCGGCGCTCTACCGCTTTGCCGCCCCGCTCCTGCGCGTGGGAGGGCCCGTCCTGCACGCGATCCGCGGACGGTTTTTCGACCCGGCCCGCCTCTGGACGGCGACCCGCGACCTGCCTCCCCCACCCCGGGAGTCGTTCAAAGAGTTCTGGAGGAAGCGAAATGCCAGCCGATAGCAGAGAAAAAATCCTTCGCCGGATCCGCGAGGCCCTCTCGGTCGAGGCGCCCAAGCGCCACCTCGGGCAGGGCGGAGACCGCGCGTCCAGCCGCCCGCCTCAGGAGTGGCTTCCCCGCATCCCGCACGACCTGGCCGCCCTCTTCGAAAAAAATTCGCAGGACCTGAAGACCGACGTGCGGCACTGCCGGGATGCTGCGGCAACCGCCGCCGAGTTGTCCCGGATCGCCCGGGAGAATGCCTGGAAGTCGGTGGCCTCGCATCTCTTCCCCCTCGGCACCCCGGCCGTCGCGGCTCTCGGACTCCCTGTCCTTCTCACCGACCAGGCCTACAGCAAGCACGACCTCGAACGCTGCGACGCCGGCATCAGCGGGTGCGATTGCCTCGTGGCTCAAACGGGCGGAATCCTCGTCACATCCGCCTCAGCGGGCGGGCGCGCCCTCTCGGTGCTCCCGCCGCACCACGTGGTCATCGCCTCCCGCTCCCAGCTCGTCGGCGATCTCTCGGACGCCTTTGACCTCCTGCGAAAATCCCATCCCTCCATCCCGCCGTTCGTCTCCTTTATCACCGGACCAAGCCGGACCGGCGACATCGAGCGCATCCTGGTCCTCGGCGCCCACGGCCCGAAAAAACTCACCGTGCTCCTCGTCGACGAGGAACCCGGCTGAGAGCGCCTGCGAAAAAAAACCTTCGCCCGTGCGTTTTCGCTAAAGCGGACCGATTCGCCCGGCCTTCCCCGAAGGAACCTGCAGCTCCCACCCCAACCCTGTCGATGGGCCCCTCGCGGCCCTTCCCTCCTCCGCCCTCACCCGTCAAGGAACGCGACACGTGGGGGAGACTGGGAATTGTCTATGGATTTCTGCATCCTTCCGCCTCGGTCACCGAAATTGCCCACAGGCACAGCATCGGCGCAGGGATTTTCATCGTCCGGACCCGCGGGCGGTTTATTTTCTTGAATGGGCGTCGAAAGTATATATAGACATTTTGTCCCCAATGAAACCTTCTTATCGATTCCTCCCCGCCTTCCTCCCGCTGCTTGCCTTGGTATTTTGCCCGGGACTTCTGGCCCGTCCCTTGGGAGGGAACCCGGGAGTGGAGCTTTCCGGGCTGCCGGCGGAAAGCATCGGAAAGTTTCCGATCCAGCAGCCGGAGTATCGCGGGAGGTGCAGCAGTTGCTGGTGCTGAACGACCGCTGGCTGGTCCTCGGGCTCTACGACCTTCCCCGCATGGTCGCGAAGATGGATGAGTATTCCGGCGGGGAACTGTCCCGCGCGGTGGCAAATTGGGAGCAGGGGCTGAAAGAGGGGCGAAAGGATTGGGGGGCCTACAAAAAACCGGGCGAAATCCACAAGGCTTACCTGGCAGCGGCCCGCGAAGCCCTCGGGGAGCGCCAGCTGGATTCTCCCGAAGCGTTCGAGATCTCCAGCGCGGAGGATGCCGAGAACGCGGCACCCGCCGCTCCCGCCCGGGCCACGCGGACCCTGGTCTCTCTGGGCGGCAGCCGCGTGCCCGGCGGCCACGAGGTGAACTACGGCCAGTATTGCATCCTCGAGCTCCCCAAGCCGCTCAAGTCGGGAGAGAAATACACGGTCAGCGTGCGGGACCGCGGCAGTGTGACCTTCACCTTTGACGAGATGAGCCTCGTCGCGCGGTCCATCAAGGTGAACCAGGCGGGGTATGCGTCCGGCGCGGGGAAGAAGTTTGCCTATCTCGGGGCCTTCGGCTGCGAGCTGGGGCCCGTCCCGTTTGACCAGGCCAAAGAGTTCCGCGTCATCGACACCCGCACCGGAGAAGCCGTCCTGACGGGGCCCGTCCGGCTGGTGGAGAAGGACCCCCATTTTGCTCCCAAGGGGGATGACCCTCCGGAGACCCAGCGGCCCTCGATGTATGGCGAGGATGTCTACGAGATGGATCTGAGCGCTCTGAAGGGCGAGGGGACATTTTTCATCACGATCCCCGGGGTCGGGCGATCGTGGCCGTTCCGTCACGGGCCCACCGCGCACGGGGAGACCTTCTACACCGCGGCGCGCGGGTTCTTTCACCAGAGGGCCGCGACGGCGCTCGCGCAGCCCCACACGGCCTGGACACGCCCGAAGTCAACGATGCACGACAAAATCTACGAGGGGCGCTACGTCGCATTCCCCCAGCAGACCAGCGGCCCGAAAGACTTTCCGATCTTCGACGCCGTGGGCGCCACCACGGACCTGACCCGGCACACCAGCGACGTGATCGGCGGGTGGTATGACGCCGCAGACTGGGATCGGAACCAGGCGCACTACGTCGCCATCTTCGACATGCTGCGCGCGTTCGAGGCCGCTCCGCAAAATTTTGCGGATGGCCAGCTGAACCTGCCGGAGTCGGGGGACGGGACCCCCGACCTGCTCAACGAGGTGGCCTGGGGGCTGGAGTGCTGGCGCCGCAGCCAGAACGAGGAGGGGGGCGTCTCCGGATTCATCGAGACCAATACGCACCCGGAATACGATGACGAGCAGCACCCGTATGCGTTCTCCCTGCGGACGCGCTGGTCCTCGCTGATCTACGCCGCCGCAGCCGCGCAGTATGCCCGGCTCGTCCAGCCCTTCAACCCCGCCCAGGCAAAGCTCTACGCCGAGAGCGCCAAGCGGGCATGGGAGTTCGGGATCCGCCCCGAAAACTCCCTCGGAAACATCACCCTGGAGGCCAGAGCAAAGCGCGGCGCGGGCGATCCCTACTCGCGCGAGTGGGAGGAGACGGACGCGATGGTGGCCCCCTACCGCGTGCACGCCGCACTCCAGATGAACCGGCTCACGGGCGACCCCGCCTACCTGGAAAATATCGGCGAGCTCGCCGCCCAGGGGACCGGCCCCTTCCAGTGGAGCTTCTCGCACAAGGATTTTTCCGCATGGATCTATGCGGACCTGGCCCTGGACCCGGACAAGCGGCTCCCGGCCGATGTGGTCGAGAAGTGGCGCCAGCGCTACATCGATTCCGCCGATGCCCTCCTCGCCGAAATGGCGTCCATGCCCTACCGGCAGACCTGGCCGCGCAGCAAGGATTACTGGGCCGGGTGGGGGGCCTCCACGGTCACCAACTTCAACCGCAACCTCTTCATCGCCTGGAAGCTCACCGGCGATTCCAAATACCGCGACGCCATCGCCCTGAATACCGACTACATGCTCGGGGCCAACCCGCTCGGGATGTCGTGGACCACCGGAATCGGCTACGTTTACCCCATCGACATCCAGCACTCGAACAGCGAGAACGACGGCATCATGGACCCCGTTCCGGGGCTGACGCTCTACGGGATCAACGGGGGGCCTGCCATGCACTACCGCGGCCGCGAGCTCGTCTGGGAAAGCCCCGGACCCGACGGGCAGAAGGTCCCGTTCATGAACGAGGCGAACAAGCGCGTGCCGTTCTTCCGCGGCTGGTCGGCCCACCCGCACGTCAATGTCGGCCAGTGCGAGTTCACGGTGCACGAGACAAATGCCTCCACCCTGTTCTCCACCGCCGTTCTGATGGACGGGGCCTGGATGCCGGGCGACGAGCTCAAGAAGCGCGGACCGCGGCGCGAGGACCTCCTCTTCGGCCTCTGGCCCATGCCCTGATCCGGATGCAAACGATGAGCCACCATCCCTCAACCCCCGGGCGCCGCACGCCCCGCTGGGCCGGCCACAGCCATGTGTTCCGGAAGTCGCCGGACGCCCAGCCGATCGAGGCCCATTGCCGGATGCTTCAGGATCTGGGGCTCAACTACTTCGGCTTCGGGCACCCCTGGAGCGCGCAGGACCTCGCACTCATCCGCGAGTGGGAGGGCAGCGAGGAAACCATGCGCCTCTACCACCACGACCAGGTCTGGCGCTCGACGGATCCCGCCTATTGGACCGACCCCCGGCGCTTTGATGAGTGGCGCGCGAAATACTCCACGCCCGACTTCCTTTTCGAAATCGACTGCG
>Ga0247844_1000801_pt1 | contig 63281 bp, 57 predicted proteins | sample LaCtaG_FD_192421 | JGI IMG/M metagenome (GOLD analysis project Ga0247844, IMG submission 192421) | Freshwater microbial communities from meromictic Lake La Cruz, Castile-La Mancha, Spain - LaCruzMarch201714.5m_1 | ecosystem: Environmental > Aquatic > Freshwater > Lake | place: Spain: Castile-La... | reverse complement strand
CAAGCGCCGCATGTTTGCCAGCTTTGAAGGCATGCTGAAAATCGGTTCCGACCCAGCGGAACATGGCCAACACAACGCCCAAGGGACCCATGGGGCGCACGACGCTCCGGCCAAGTAAAGCACCGAGCTGAACGCAATGGCAAACCCACTGCACCGCACGCAACTACACCGCCCTTGGGCGGTGTGGCTGGCTGTGCTCGTTGCAGTGTTCAGTGCCTTGGCACCCACTGTGTCGCATGCGCTCGCACTGAGCCATCGCATAACGCCTATGGAGGCGAGCTATTGCAGCAGCGAGGGGTTGGTGCAAATCGCGCCCGATTCAGCCGGATCACCGGACTCCACTGGCGATCACGGTCCGATGGCTGCACTGGTGCATTGCCCGTTTTGTCTGCACGCCACGGACCGCCAGGCACCGCCGCCGCACCCGCTGGTGTGCCCCTTGCTGGTGCAGGGAAGGCCGTTTCCGACCAGTGATCTTCAGCCTCACTGCATCGCCGATGTCTCCATTTGGATGCCGCTTGCGCGCGGACCGCCAGGCATTTTTTTTGCAAACTGATTCGTAGCCTCCAGCACCTTTTTCGTAAGGGTGTGTGGCTGATTTGTAAAAAGATTCACTGAAAATACCATGCATAACAATTACTTCACCGCGGGTGCCGCGACCCGCCTGCGTCCCTTGGTCGCCGCCCTGGCGTTGATTCCCGCCTTCGCCCTGGCCCAAGGCATTGCTACCGAGGCCCAACTCAAAACGATCAGCGTGACCGAGACGCGTGCGCAGCTGGACCCGAATCTGCCCAACAGCACCGCCAGCAAAACCGCGAAGGACCTGGAAGAGCAAAACCTCTTCAATGCGGAGGATGCGCTGCGTTACATGCCCAGCACCACAGTGCGCAAACGCTATTTTGGTGACCGCAATGCCAACGTGGGTGGGCGCAGCTTTGGCGTGCTGGAGCCGGGTCGCGCACTGGTGTATCTGGATGGTTACCTGATCTCTACTTTTTTAGGCCGCTTTGATTCTCCCCGCTGGCAAATGGTGAACAACGAGTCGATAGAGCGGGTGGACATGCTCTACGGCCCGTACTCAGCGATTTACCCCGGCAACTCCATAGGCACCACGGTGGCGATCACCGAGCGCAAGCCGCAGGGCCTGGAAGCCTCCGCCAGCGTTAAGTACAACAGCCAGCCCTTCAAGGAATACAACACCAGCGAGACCTACCAAGGCTCCATGACCTCCGCGCGACTTGCGTCTAAATTGGACTCTGGCCTGTGGTACGTGCTGGGCCTGCAGCACCAGGACGTTACCGGACACCCCATGGGTTTTGCCAACGTTTTGCGCGGGGCCGCCGGGCAGTTTGCGGCACCTGCGGGCACACGCGTCACCGGAATTGTGGTCGACAAAAATCCGGAAAACGTGGACCGCGCCCTGTTTGGTGCCACCAGCATCGACCACACGGTGCAAGACACCATGAACGTGCGCCTGGGCTATGCGCTCTCAGCCACCCAGGAGTTGGAAGGACGTATCTCCACTTGGACTAACAAGAGCACCGTCACCACCCAAAGCTGGCTGCGCGATGCGGCGGGCAACACGGTTTGGAGCGGCTTGGTCAACGACGGGATCAACGGCTTTACCCTCGCCGCCGGTAACGCTACGACGGCCAGCCCGTTTGCACCCAGCCAGCGAGACGAAGACAACCGCCAGCTGGGTTTGACCTGGAAAACCAAACATGCCACTGGGTGGAATGCGTCAGTGGTGGCGACGGACTACAGCATTTTGAGTGACGCCAATCGACAAGCCTACACGGCACAACCTGTAGCCGCTCTCGGTGGTGCGGGCACTGTAACGCGCCGCGACGGCACTGGTTGGAACACGTTTGAGGTGCAAACCACCTACACCCCCAGCACCGGCGACTGGGGCAACGCCAAACATGCGCTGGTGTTCGGCCTGCACCGCAACGACTACCACCTGAACAATGTGGTGAACAACTCCACCGACTGGCGCAACTCCGAGACCACGCTCAACCAGAACTACTACGGCAAGACCACCATCTCCGCCGTGTATGGACAAGATGCCTGGCAAATGACGCCCGACCTGATGCTCACGCTGGGCCTGCGCCAGGAGCAATTTACCTCGTACGACGGGTCCCAGTTCTTCACCGGCGTGGCCCCGGTGAGTTACCCCACCCGGACGCTCGTTGCGACCAGCCCCAAGGCCTCATTGGCGTGGGCGGCGCGGGACGACTTGCTGCTCAAGGCCAGCGTGGGCAAGGGCGTGCGTTTTCCGAACGTGGATGAGTTGTTCAATGGCACCAAGACCGGCACCAGCGTGACCCAGAGCGACCCCAACCTGCGCCCAGAGCAGTCCACTTCGGTGGAGTTGTCGGCGGAGTCGTTTTTGGACAAACACTCGGTGCGTGTGAGCCTGTTCCGCGACGACGTGAAGGACACCATTCTTCGCCAGACCGATGCCACTGTCACACCCACGGTCACCCGTGTCAGCAATGTGGACCGCGTGGTCACCAACGGGCTGGAGCTGTCATGGCAGAGCCGTGATGTCTTCGTGGTGGGACTGAACTTCAGCGGCAGTGCCACCTGGGCCGATGCGCGGGTGATGGAGAATGCGGCACTGCCCGCCTCGGAGGGGAAAAGTTGGTTGCGCATACCGGCGCAGCGCTACACCCTGCAAACCAGCTACCGGCCTAACGCACAATGGGTGTTCTCCGGCGCATGGCGCGTGGCAGGACGTATGTTTAATACCCAACTCAATACCGATACCAATCCGGATGTCTATGGTGGAACTTCCAGTGTGAACCAGCTGGACGTGCATGCGGCCTGGAGCTTTGCGAAGGACTGGACCTGGAGTGCGGGCATTGACAACCTGAACAACAATCCGTCATGGCAAGCGCACAGCCTGCCGCAGCGCTCCATCCAGACCGAACTACGCTACAGCATGAAATGAGGCACAAACACATGACGATTGCTGTGGGGGTGCTGCTGCTGCACGGGGCCGCACTGTGGGCGCTGCAGACGGGACTGTTGCAGCGCATGGTGGAAGTTGTCATGCCGGTGGAGCTGGTGTCCGAGTTCATGGAGCTACCTCGGCCTAAAGTGGAGCCGCCGCCAGCGCGCCCGCCCAAGCCGCCGGTCGCGCAAGCGGTGCCGCAAAAGGCCATACCCTTGCCGCCCCCTCCCATGCCGGTGGCCATTGCGGACGCCACCCCTACACCCCACGCGCCAACCGGCGTGGTGGTGTCTGCTGCGGCGCTGCCACCCATGACGGCGCCCCAAGCCGCTGCGCCCGTGGCACCCCCGGCACCCAAGGTGGAGCTGCCCTCCAGCGATGCCGACTATTTGCAAAACCCCAAGCCCGCCTACCCGCCCATGAGCAAACGCATGGGCGAGCAGGGCCGGGTGGTGGTGCGCGTACTGATCGGTGTGGACGGTGTAGCGCAAAAGGCGGAGATCCGAACCTCCAGCGGGTTCGATCGGCTGGACCAGGCTGCGCTGGCCACGGCCCAACGCTGGCGCTACGTGCCCGGCAAACGCGGCGGCGTGGCCGAGGCCATGTGGTTTAGCGTACCCATCAATTTTGTTTTGGAGTAATGAGTCATGAATGAGCAATCCGGTCTTTTAAGCCTTTGGACGCAGGGCGATATGGTCACCCGCGCGGTGGCATTGTTGCTGCTGACCATGTCGCTGGCCTCGTGGATGGTGATTTTGGTCAAGGCTATGGGCCTGCGCCAGATGTCTGTGCAGGCTCGTGCCGTGGAGGGTTTTTGGCATGCCAGTGATTTCGATGCGGGCGTTCAACAACTCGGGGGCGATGCCAGCAACCCGTTTCGCCAGTTGGCCCTCAAAGGCCAGGAGGCCGACGCCCACCTGCTCCCCGAGGCGGGAAATCGGCAACTGATCGACTCGCTGGACCGCAACGACTGGGTGACGCGTTGCCTGCGCAGATCGATTGATGAGTCCACGGCCCATTTGCAGTCCGGGCTGGCTGTGCTGGCCTCTGTGGGGTCCACCGCCCCGTTTGTCGGATTGTTCGGCACGGTGTGGGGCATCTACCATGCGCTAGTGGCCATTGGTTTGTCGGGCCAGTCCACCATCGATAAAGTGGCCGGGCCGATTGGTGAGGCGCTGATCATGACCGCGCTGGGGCTGGCGGTGGCCATTCCCGCCGTGCTGGGCTACAACGCGCTGGTGCGCGGCAACAAGGGGGTGATTACCCAACTCAACCGTTTTGCCCACGACCTGCATGCGCTGTTTGTCACCGGTGCGCGCGTGGGTTCGCGCAAGGTCTGAACGCCATGGCTTTCGGAACCCAAGACGACAGTGACGAGGTGATGAACGAGATCAACATGACGCCCTTGGTGGACGTGATGCTGGTGCTGCTGATCATCTTCATCATCACCGTGCCGGTGATGAAACATGCGGTGAATATCGATTTGCCACGCGCCACCAACATCGCGCAGGACAGCAAGCCCGAGACCATCCGCCTGAGTGTGGACGCCGCAGGCCAGTACTACTGGAACGAGTCCCCGCTGGCCGATGCCGATCTGGCGCTGCAGCTCCAAGCGGCCGCGGGCAAACAGCCGCAGCCGGAGTTGCACATCCGCGGCGACAAGGCCGTGCGCTATGAACGCGTGGCCCAGGCCATGGCCGCCGCCCAGCAAGCGGGCTTGCGCAAGATCGGTTTCATCACCGAACCGGTTCACTGACTGATTGATATTTCTGAGGTTCACTATGTTTTTTCAACGACTCAAATTACCCGTTTGTAGGGTGATGGCCATGCTTGCAATCGGCGTGGCCGTTTGCACCATGGGCTGGGCACAAGACAAGCCCGTGCGCAAACCCCGGCCCCAGCTGGGCACCGGCGTTGCAGTGGCGCCGGACGGTGCCTTGTGGCTGGTTGGGCTCAACGCCGAGGGCCAGTTGTTTGTGCAAAGTGCGCCGCAGCCCTTGTGGGCTGCTGCCTTGCAGTGGGGTGCCCCGCGGGTGCTGGACACGGCCGGCGACGCGATCTCGGCCGACGGTGAAAACCGCCCCAAGCTGCTGTTTGGCCCCCGTGCCACGGTGCTGATTGCCTACACCCAGCCGCTGGCCAAGCCCAACACCGGCTATGTGCGCATGCTGCGCTCGGTGGATGCGGGCCAGACCTTTGCCGCGCCGTTCACCGTGCATGCCGACCGCCAGGTCATCACCCACCGTTTTGAGTCACTGGGGTTTGATGCCCAAGGCGTGTTGCATACCGTCTGGATTGACAAGCGGGATCTGGAAGCCGCACCCAAGGTTGGGGGTAAATCCAGCTACCGGGGCGCGGCCATTTACCGCAACGTCTCTACCGATGGCGGTGCCACCTTCGGCCCGGACCTCAAAGTGACCGACCATTCCTGCGAATGTTGCCGTATTGCCCTGGGGCTGGGCTCTGACGGCGTGTTGCGGGCCATGTGGCGGCATGTGTTCGAACCGAATGTGCGCGACCACGCTCTGGTCGCTTTGACGCCCGCAGCCCCGCCACCCATCGTGCGGACCACCTTTGATGAATGGCGTGTGGATGGTTGCCCGCACCATGGCCCCGGCCTGGCACCAGCGGGTGACGGTTTTCACACGGTGTGGTTCGGCATCCGCCAGCAGGGCAGCGAAAAAGTGGCGGGGGTGCGCTATGGCCGGCTCAACGCCGATGGCAGCCCACAGCCCGATACGGTACGCCTGCTGCCCGACGAGCGGGCCGAGCATGCGGATGTGATGGCGAGCGGTCAGCGTGTGGCGGTGGTCTGGCGCAGCATTGACGGCATGACCAGCACCCTCAAAGCCTGGTTGTCCACCGACGGTGGGCAGACGTTTAACGTCCGGACGCTGGGTCAGGTCAAGGGCGACAACGATTTTCCACGGCTGGTACAGCAGGGGCCGCGCATGGCGGTGGTGTGGCGCAATGCATTCGAGGTTCAGGTCCATGACATCCAGTTCTAAACTCACCCGTCGCGCAGCCCTGCTTGCCGTGGGTGTTACACCTCTGGTTTCATGGTCAAATCAGCCTGTAGCCCCCGTAGTACGTGCGCAAGCAGCTATCAATACCGTAGCGGATTTTGATGAAACGACTTGGGCGAAGTTGCTCAAGAATGGCCCCCGGCCGGCGGCCTACGTGTTCACCACCACCTATTGCTCCACCTGTCCGGATGCGTTCGAAAAGCTCAAAGCCTTCATAGCCACCTCGAACAAGAAGGTGGAACTGGTGGCGGTGGTGATGGATGTACCGGCTGAGCGTGCGCTGGTGCATGCGCGCCACTTCGCAGGTGCGACCCAGCTCTATGCCTTTGACGGCTTCGAGCCCGCTATTCGCCAAAGTGTCGACCCCAAGTGGCCCAACGTCACCCCCTACATTGTGTTGCTGGGCGGTAACGGCGCGGTGCAGCGCAGCATCGGACCGCCCGACGCCGCCATGCTGAAGAAATGGTTGACGTGATGGACAGCTTGACCCACCTTCGCTAATGTCAGTAACACTGCGCCGCACCTTGCCACTCCGCCCTTGGGCGGTGTGGCTGGCCGTGCTCATCGCAGTGTTTGGTGCGCTGGCGCCCACGGTGTCGCATGCGCTGGTGCTGGCCCGTGGTGGTGCGTCGCTCATCGTGGAAATTTGCACGACCACGGGCACGCAGTGGGTGATTGCAAGTGCGGCAGCGGACTCTCCTGAAGAGCAGAAATCCGCCATGAGCTTGGATCATTGCCCGTTTTGTCTGCACACGGCAGATCGTGTCGCGCCGCCGCCGCATCTTTCGCCAATCCGCTTCGCAGCGCGGGACACCCAGCGTGAAGTTGCGGGTGAGCACGGCTTCTTTGTCCTTGGGCACTTTTCGCTCACGCCGCCGTTGCGCGGCCCGCCCCTCCTCGCTTGAGTCATCTTTGATTGCATGACGGTGCCTGCCTGGCCGTCATCGCTGTGCGGCGCATTTATGCCGCTGGATGTTGAATTTGCGAGGAGTAGAAATTGCACTATTTGAAACTACCGTTGTTGCCGCGGCCCTGGCTGATATTTGTTAATACGCAAACCACAGGGTGTCGCAGGGTCTGCCCCGAATCACTTTGCACGCAGGATGCATCATGAGCGAAGTTCGATGCGCCACCTGCAACGCCAGAAAGCACTGCCTGCCAGCGGATTTAAGCCCGCAGCAGCTCGACCGTGTTGAAGAGATGGTCGCCACGCGACGCACGGTCAAGCGCGGGGCAATGCTGGTGCACGAGGGTGAGAAGTTCACCAACCTGTACGCCATTCGCACCGGGTTCTTCAAGACCCAAACGGTGACCGAAGACGGGCGCGAGCAAGTCATTGGCTTCCAGATGGCGGGGGAGTACATCGGGCTGGACGGCATTGTGGACGACAGGCATACCTGCGACGCGGTGGCATTGGAGGATGCTGATGTCTGCGTGATCCCCATGGATCGCATGGAAGCAGCCTCGCGTGACGTCAGTGCGCTGCAGCGCCACATGCTGAAAACCATGAGCTACGAGATTGTTCGCAAAGGCGGTGTGATGCAGCTGTTGGGTGGCATGCGGGCGGAGGAGCGCATTGCTTCATTTCTACTGAACCTGACCCAACGGCTGCATGCCCGTGGGTACTCCCAATCAGAGCTGGTGTTGCGAATGACACGGGAAGAGATTGGCAGCTACTTGTGCCTGAAACTTGAAACGGTGAGTCGGGCATTTTCCAAGTTTGCTGCACAAGGTGTGGTGCAGGTCAAGCTGCGTCATGTGCACATTCTGGATGTGGGGGCCCTTGAAGAAGTGATCAACATCCGCCAACCCATGGACTGGGGACACCGGAAGGTCCGCACAACACACGCCTCAAGCCGGGCGTGTCAGGCCGTGGCCACCTGCTAATGCCGATCCATCGAAAATGCGGCACCCAAGTGGCACTGCACCCCAAGGAGCTTTTATGAATCCCCAATTTTTAACCGGGCCAGTGCGACAACTTCAGCAGCGCCAAGTGCTGTCATACGAGAGTATTCATGTACTGTGGCGCGTAGAGTCCGGAGCGTTGCGTGTGGACAGTGCTCAGATCAATGAGTCCTGCAGTTTTGTGCATCTCGCATTGCCTGGCGATGTGCTCGGCATGGAAAGCCTGGTAGGAGGTGTTGAACCTTTCGTCGTGCGTGCCCTCACACCCGTCGCGTTGGTCCCTGTGGATGCGTCTGAAGAAGACCGGGTCAAGCAATTGCTACTGGAGGCCGTCTGCAAAGGGTATCAGCGCTGTCGTGAACTCGTTCAACTGCGAACGGGCCCGACCGACGAACGCGTCAGGCGCCTGCTATTGATGTTGGCAAGCCAAGACGAGGGTGGTTCGGGAGAGGCAACGGAGTGTGCCTTACCCAGCCTCGGTGATATGGCGGCGATTGTTAATGCGGCACCAGAAACGGTGTGCCGGGCGCTGGCGAACTTGCGGCAGAGCAGGTTTTTGCAGGATTGCAGCCCCCACATCTCAAAACACCAACCGTTGGAGTTGCGCATGCATCGCTTGCAGCCTGGGAGGTCGTTGAACGCCGCAGCAAGCAGGGGACCAGCTATGGCCATTTGCTCACCTTAAACCAGCACGCAAAGCGCCCCCTGAGATGCGTCCATTGGCGTATATTTAAATTCTTTTCAAAAGTAGACAATGGCGCAGTTGTTAATCCAATTGGGGGAAATACGATGAAATATTTAACTTACAAAACAAAACGGGTGGCTACGGTTGCCTTCCTTGCACTGCTGGCCAGCGCCGCGCAGGCGCACACCGGGCACGGCACCTCAGGACTGGCGGTCGGGCTGGTGCACCCCTTTGGCCTGGATCACCTGCTAGCCATGGTGGCGGTGGGCTTGTGGTCGGTGTCAGCGCTGCCCGCGAGTAAGGCGTGGTGGGGGCCGGCAACATTCATGCTGTCCCTGACCGTTAGTGCCGCGTTCGGGGCCGCAGGGGTTGATTTACCAAACCTTGAGCAACTGATCGCTCTCAGTGTGGTGCTGTTCGGGGCTATGCTGTTTTTTTCGCGCGCAATAATGCCGACGGCTTTTGGGCTGGGTGCGGTGGCTTTGATGGCCACTTTGCATGGTCTGGCGCATGGTTCTGAAGCACCAGAAGCCGGGTTTGCCGCCTATGCAGTGGGATTTCTTCTGACCACGGCGGCGTTGCACTTGGGTGGTGTGATCGCGGGATTGGGCATTCGCCGTTATTTTGCCAACAAGGCGGCCTGGGTTTTCACTGCCTTTGGATCACTTTGCGGTGGAGTCGGTCTGTATTTGTTCGGTCAATTGTGAATGTTGCTTTAACCTGCTGATTAAGGGTTAGGACGGGTACAACTCGGCAGGCATTGGAGTAAGCTGTTGGCACCAGCTTGACTCCCAAGCCGTTTGGAGGATTTATGAGCGATTCAGACACAGCAGGATTCGGAAAATTTGTCCCCGGTTTTGATTTTTTGCAAAATCTGGCCAAAGGCGCAAGCAACAACATTCCCCAAATGCCCAACCTGGGCAACTGGGTCGCCCCCACCCTGAACGTGGAAGAGCTGGACAAGCGCATCGAAGAGCTCAAGAACGTGCATTTCTGGCTGGAACAAAACTCCCGCGCCCTGGGTGCCACCATCCAGGCGCTGGAGGTGCAAAAAATGACCCTGAACACGCTCAAGGGCATGAACTTCAACATCGGTGATGTGGCCAACGCGCTCAAGCTCAAAGCCGCCGACTCCGTGTATTCCGGCGTGCAGCGGGTCACCGAACGTGCGGCATCGACCGCCAAGACCATTTCTGACGTTGCCAGCGGAACCAAAGCGGCCGTCACGGGCACCAAGCCCGGCGCCGGTATTGGCGGCATGATTGATCCCTTGCAGCTGTGGGGTGCCCTCACACAGCAGTTCCAGCAAATTGCGTCCAGCGCCGTGAAAGAGGCCACGGCCAAAACTGCGGTGGACATGACCAAAAACATGGCCGCCGGCATGGCCAAAGAGGCCGTGAAATCGGGCAAGAAAGCCGTTGGTGCGGCCACGCGCCGTGCTGCCGCCCCCAAGAAGCCTGTGGTCAAGGCGGCGGTCAAGAAACCGGCTGCGCGCGGATAAGTGGCGGCGATACGGGCCTTGGCATTGGCGTGGCCTTGGTTTGGCTGAGACGCGCTACGGTGCTATGAAACTATTTCCCTATGCCCACGCCACGCATCCGCAGTGGCAAATGGCCGCAGCGCTGGTGCTGGCGCAGTTGCGTGGGCAAATGGCGCTGCACGGCTATGCCAGCGCGCCCACCCTTGCGCTGCTCTATATCACCGACCATTACGCCAATGCTGCACCCGAGATTCTGGAGTACCTGGGGGCTGAGTTACCTTGGGTCACTGACTGGTCCGGCACCGTGGGCGTGGGCATTGCGTCCAATAATGTCGAGTATTTTGATGAGCCCGCTTTGGCCGTCATGCTGCTGGAGTTGCCCAGTGACCAATACCGGGTGTTTTCCGGAGTCGCCCCGCTGGGGCTGGGTTTCGAAGCGCACTGCGCACTGGTGCACGCCGACGCAGACACCCCCGATTTGGGCGAACTCATTCATGAAATGGCCGCGCGCACCGACGCAGGCTACCTGTTTGGCGGGCTCTCCAGCAGCCGCTCGCGCAGCGTGCAGTTTGCGGTGGCGGGCGATGGCAACATCAGTGGGCACGGCAGCGCCAGCGGCGTCTTTAGCGGGGGGCTGAGCGGCGTGGCCTTTGGGCCCCATGTCGGACTGGTATCGCGGGTCACCCAAGGCTGCAAGCCATTGGGCCGAGCGCATGTGGTGACCCAGGCGGACCACAACCTGGTGATCACGTTGGACGATGCGCCCGCTCTGGACGTGATGCTGGGTGAGTTGGCCGTCACGCTGGAAAATCCCCAGGAAGCCCTGGCTGCGGTGCGTTCCACTTTGGTGGGGTTAGCGCGCCCCCAGGGGCAGGCCACCGGGCACGGGGCATTTTCTGGGGCGACCCTGCAGCACACCGGCGACTTTGGCAGCGATGTGGTTGTGCGCCACATCATTGGCTTGGATCCGGGGCGGCGCGGTGTTGCGGTGGCCGATCATGTAGAGCCGGGTTCCCGGCTCACCTTTTGTCACCGCAATGCGCAGGCGGCGCGGGCCGATTTGGTGCGTGTTTGCGCTGAAATTCGTGAAGAGCTGGAGCCGGCCGAGTTGCCCCTGGAGCTTGCCATGGATGTTGCGGTAAGCTCGGCCGCGGATGCCGCACCCCACCCCGCGCGGCGAATCGCAGGGGCGGTGTATATCAGTTGCTCTGGCCGTGGCGGCCCCCACTTTGGCGGCCCCAGTGCAGAGATGCATATCGTGCGAAGGGCGCTGGGAGATGTGCCCTTGGTAGGTTTTTTTGCAGGCGGTGAAATAGCCCGCAACCACTTGTACGGGTACACCGGTGTGTTGACGGTCTTCACAGAGTCGGGTGCAAAATAGCGACTCTTGGGCCTTGGCGTTGGATCAAGACGCCAGTAGATAGTTGTTGGACGAATACAAATATATAGAGAAAGGGAATCACATGAAGATTTCGACACGATTGTTGGTTCTGGGTGGGCTGATGTCCGCCTTGGTGATTGCTGTTTGTGGTCTGGGCCTGTTTGGCATGGGCAATATCAAGGATGCGTTGCACTCGGTCTATGAGGACCGAACCGTGGCGGTAGGGCAGTTGGGCGACATTGAGTCCAAAGTGCTTGCCAACCGGCTGGCGATCGCCGTCGCAGTGGCCACGCCAACGCCAGAGGTCATTGCCGCCAGCACCGCCACGGTCGACGCCAACATCGCGTCCATCACCAAGACCTGGGACGGCTTCATGGCGACCCAATTGACGCCGACCGAGGTCACACTCGCCAAGAAATTCGCTGACGATCGTGCGAAGTTTGTGCAAGAAGGTCTTAAGCCGGCGGTTGCCGCACTGCGGGCCAACGACGCCGGCGAAGCGCAGCGCCTGGCGACAGAAAAGGTCGGGCCACTTTACCTGCCGGTGCACAGCGGCATTCAGGCGCTGATTCAAATGCAGCTGAGCGAGGCCAAGAAGGAATTCACCGAAGCCGAAGCCCTGTACGCCACCATTCGCACCCTGTCGATTGCCATATTTCTCATCGGCATGGTGGCGTCAGGCCTGTATAACTTTCTGTTAATTCGCTCCATCCACGGTCAGTTGGGTGCCGAACCGGTGGATGCTGCCAACGTCGCAAAAAGTGTGGGAACTGGCAATTTGAGTACGCGCATTGACCTGGAGCCTGGGGACACCACCAGCCTGATGGCGCAGCTCAAGTCCATGCAGGAAAGTTTGACCAAAGTGGTCACCAATGTGCGCCAGGGCTCCGAGAGCCTGGCCACGGCCAGCACCGAGATAGCGCAGGGCAATAACGACCTCTCCGCCCGCACCGAAAGCCAGGCCAGCGCACTGGAGCAAACGGCGGCCTCCATGGAGCAACTCGGTGCCACCGTCAAACAAAATGCCGACAGCGCCCGTCAAGCCAATCAACTGGCAATGAGCGCGTCCGGTGTGGCTGTCAAAGGTGGGGAAGTGGTGGCCGAGGTGGTGGAGACCATGCGCGGCATCAACGAATCATCACGCAAGATATCGGACATCATCAGCGTCATTGATGGCATCGCGTTCCAGACCAATATTCTGGCCCTGAATGCGGCGGTGGAGGCGGCGCGTGCCGGTGAGCAAGGCCGTGGGTTTGCTGTGGTGGCCAGTGAAGTGCGCAGCCTGGCCGGGCGTTCCGCCGATGCGGCCAAGGAAATCAAGTCGCTGATCAATGCCAGTGTCGAACGCGTGGAACATGGGACCGAGTTGGTCGACCAGGCGGGCGCGACCATGACCGAGGTGGTGAGCAGCATTCGCCGGGTGACCGACCTGATGGGCGAGATCAGTGCGGCCAGCAACGAGCAGTCACTGGGCGTGGCGCAAGTGGGCGAAGCGGTTTCCCAAATGGACCAGGTGACGCAGCAAAACGCCGCCTTGGTGGAAGAGATGGCGGCGGCGGCCAGCAGCTTGAAGTCTCAGGCACAAGAGTTGGTGCATACCGTGGCCGTGTTTCAGCTGGGGGGCAACGAGCAGCGCCCGGGCATGTCCGTGGCACCCGTGCGCGCCCAGGCCCCCAAGCTGGCGTCGGCACCAAGTCCCGTAACCAGGCCTCCTGCGGCCAGAATTGGGGCACAAGCTCCCAAGAAGGTGGCCATGACCGCCTTGCCCAAACCGACTCCCAAGGTGAGCGCCAAAGTCACGCCGGCAGGTGGGGATGACGACTGGGAAACGTTTTAAATATTTCTTATGGTGGGTCAATGCCAGTCCGGGCGTCGCGTTCTACAGTTCTGGCCATCGTCGGCACACTGGGTGCTTGGCGCCTTGAAGGACTGTAATGAACCCGACCCCTGTAATGACCCGCCCCGCCTTTGCCTTTGATGCGCGTGGTGTAGCCAAACGCTTTCGCCATGCAGCCATCTTTGGTGCGCTGGAGTCACTGGAAGATGGAGAGACCATGCGCTTTGTGAATGACCACGACCCGTTGCCTTTGATTGCGCAGATGGCGCAGCGTTATGGCAACCAAATCGGCGTGGCCTATGTGGACCGCGAACCCGGCAACATCGTGATCGATTTCACGGTGCAGGCGGGTGCCCCAGAAGCTAGCGACTCTATTCCCGCTGCTGCGCAGTCTGCAGGTGGTGGTTGCGGCTCTGGTGGCTGCGGCTGTTCGGGTAGCCGCTAGTCCGTTTCTGTTCCGGGTGGCGACCTGTCGCCTACACGCCGCGCGCCCGGTCGGCGTGGAACTGCGCAACAAACACGCCAAGGCTCCCAGCATCCAGCGCGTTACGCACCTCGCGCATCAGGTTCAGGTAGTAGTGCAGGTTGTGGATGCTGGCCAGCATGGGGCCCAGCATTTCGCCACAGCGGTCCAGGTGGTGCAGGTAGGCACGGCTAAAGCCCTCGCGCCCGCCGTCTGCCCAGGAAACGCCCGAGGTACCGGCACAGGCGTGGCAGGTGCAGGTTTCGTCCAGTGGGCGTGGATCGGTCTTGTGCCGCGCATTGCGGATTTTCAGATCACCAAAGCGGCTGAACAGCGTGCCATTGCGTGCATTGCGCGTGGGCATCACACAGTCAAACATGTCGATGCCGTTTTGCACCCCGGCGATCAAGTCTTCGGGTGTGCCCACGCCCATCAGGTAGTGCGGCTTGTGTTGCGGTAGCTTGGGGCCCACGTGCTGCAGCAGGCGCAGCATGTCCGCCTTGGGCTCACCCACGCTTAAGCCGCCAATGGCAATGCCGGGAAAGTCCAGCGCTTCCAGGCCCGCCAAGGATTCATCCCGCAGGTGCTCAAACATACCGCCTTGCACAATGCCAAACAAGGCATTGGGGTTTTCCATCCGGTCCATCTCGACCTGACAGCGCTTGGCCCAACGCAGGCTGAGCTCCATGGAGTCGCGGGCTTCGCGCTCGGTGGTAATTTGCCCTTTGGTTTTGGGCTCGACCGATAAATAGGGCGTGCACTCGTCAAATTGCATGGCAATGTCGGAGTTCAGCGTGCGCTGAATTTGCATCGAGATTTCGGGCGTCAGAAACAGCTTGTCGCCGTTGACCGGGGACGAAAACTTGACGCCTTCTTCCGAGATCTTGCGCATCTCGCCCAAAGACCACACCTGAAAACCGCCGCTGTCGGTGAGGATGGGTTTGTCCCATTTCTCAAACGCATGCAGGCCGCCAAACTGCTGGATCACCTCGGTGCCCGGGCGCATCCACAAGTGGAAGGTGTTGCCCAAAATGATCTGTGCGCCCATTTCGTGCAGGCTGCGTGGCATCACCCCCTTGACGGTGCCGTAGGTGCCCACCGGCATGAAGATGGGTGTTTCGACCACGCCGTGGTTCAGGGTCAGGCGTCCACGGCGCGCGTGGCTGCTGGGATCTTGCTGGAGGAGGTCAAATTTCAACATAGCGGTACTCTTGGGGGTAAACAGTCAATCGATCAGGCCTGTTTGGCCAGCACCATGGCGTCGCCGTAGCTGAAGAATCGGTATTCCTGGGCGATGGCGTGGCGGTACAACTCCATGATGTGCGCGTAGCCGGCAAAGGCGCTCACCAGCATCATCAGACTCGATTTTGGCAAGTGGAAATTGGTCACCAGCAGGTCTACCAATTTGAAATCGAACCCCGGGGTGATGAAAATGCGCGTGTCGCCAGAGACGATACCCGTCTGCGCCCAGGACTCCAGGGTGCGTACTGTGGTGGTGCCGACGGCCACGATGCGTCCGCCCCGCGCCTGGCAGTCGGCAATCGCCTGCTGGGTTGCCAATGGCACGTCGTACCACTCGCTGTGCATTTTGTGTTCCGACAGGTTTTCGGTCTTGACCGGCTGGAACGTGCCTGCGCCCACATGCAGCGTGACATGGGCGCGGTGCACGCCCATCGCGTCCAGTTGGGCCAGCAGCGCATCGTCAAAATGCAGGGCGGCAGTTGGGGCCGCCACCGCGCCGGGGTTTTTGGCAAACACCGTTTGGTAGCGTGCCAGGTCTTCCGCTGTGTCTGTCGTGGCGACGCTACTCTGTGGGCGCTGGATATACGGGGGGAGCGGCACATGGCCGTGGCGCTCCATCAGCGTGTAGGGGTTGTCGCCCGCGTCGTTGGACAGCACAAAGCGGAACATGCCTCCGGCATCTTCTTCCGGCCAGCGGCCCAACAGGGTGGCGCGCAGGTTGTCGTGCGTGCCGGGTGCGCCGACCAGGGCGACTGTGGTGCCGACTTCCGGCTTCTTGCTCACACGCATGTGCGCCGCCACCTGGTTGCCGCCCAGTACCCTCTCGATCAGCAGTTCCAGCTTGCCGCCGGTGGGTTTTTCGCCAAACAGGCGAGCATTGATGACCTTGGTGTCGTTGAACACCACCAAGTCCCCCGCACGCAGCAGCGTGGGCAGGTCGCGGAAGATACGGTCGGTGGGCTGTGCCGTGGCTTGCGTGCCGTCGAGCAAGCGAGAGCCGCTGCGCTCGGGCGCCGGGTGTTGCGCGATCAGGTTTTCGGGGAGAACGAAGTCGAAATCGCTCAGGGTGAAGGTGCGCGTGGCGTCGGGAGAAGTAGTAGGCATGGGGTTCAAAAAAATTAGAGAGTCGTCGTGCGATTGTGTAGTTCCAGGCACAGTTGTGCCAAGGGCATGGCGTGCACATCATGGCCCAGCGGGTAGCGCTCATTACCTGGGTAGACAACAATTTTGCGGGTTGGGTTCAGGTCTGCGCAGGCCTCATGAAAACCTCGCTCCACTTTCGGGGTCAGGCTGCGTTTGATCTCAATAGCCCAAAGCTCGCCCCCGGTCCATTGCAGTAGCAAATCCACTTCGGCACCGCCGCTGGATCGGTAGAAATATCCCTGTACCTGGGTGGGCGCGCAGGCCAGCAGGTTTTCAATACAAAAACCCTCCCAACTCGCGCCAATTACGGGGTGCGATAGTACAGACTCTTTGGTCGCCAGATCCAGCAAGGCATGCACCAAGCCGCTGTCACGCACGTACAGTTTGGGAGTTTTTACGAGGCGCTTGTTTAAGTTGGCGTGCCAAGGCAGTAGGCGGCGAACCAATAGCAAGTCAGTCAATAAATGGATATAGCTGTTAACGGTTTTTACATCCACGCTCAGGTTGCGGGCCAATTGGGTCGTGTTCACCATGCCGCCTTGCTGGTGGGCCAGCATGGTCCACAACAATCGCAGTGACTGCGCCGCAATGCGCGGACCAAACTGCTGCACATCGCGCTCCAGATACGTCCGAATAAAGTCTTGCCGCCATTTCAAGCTGCGTGCCGAGCTTGGGGCTTTCAAGCTGTCAGGAAAACCACCGCGCACCCATAAGTCATCTGCCGGTGTGGTGCCCACTTCCAGCAGGTTCAGGGGCCCAAGCTCCAAAAAGGTGATGCGCCCTGCCAGCGTCTCTCCCGACTGTTTGAGTAAATCTAAGGATGCCGAGCCCAGCAAGAGGTATTGCCCACTGCGCTTGCCAGCGCGCCGTGCCTGGTCAATCAGCCCGCGCAGCACCATGAACAAGCCGGGTGCCCGGTGCACCTCATCCAGAATGACAAGCTTGTCCAAGTGGTCCGATAGATACAACTCTACTTGGCCAAGTTTGGCCCGGTCGCGCTCGGACTCCAAGTCCAGGTAAATGCTGGGCCTGGTTTTGGCAATCTCTAACGCCAGAGTGGTTTTTCCTACCTGGCGCGGCCCCAGCAGAGCGACTGCCGGTGCTGAGTCGATGGATTCGACCAGGGTTGGGTAGAGGTGGCGTGGAAACATCCATGCAATTATGGAACTTCATTCCCTTATTTGCAAGGTTAAATGTTGCAAAAATTAATCTTGACCGTTTGGGTTCGGTGTGTCCCAAGCCTCGTCGCCAGGTCGCAGAAGATGCGTGTGGCGCTGGGAGAAGTGACAGGCATAGACACGCCATATGTAGGAAAACACCTTGAGAGTCAAGTGGCATATACAATTGCCATATCCCAATTTCTCTGAAGGTGCAGACCATGACTGCAACGACCGTCTTTATCAACAATCGCAGCCAAGCGATCCGGCTTCCGGCTGAGTTGCGACTTCCTGAGGGCGTCAAACGTGTGGATGTGCGGGCGCGGGGCTGTGAGCGCATCATCGCGCCGCTGGGGCAGACGTGGGATAGCTTCTTTTTGAACGGCCCGCAGGTCGCCGATGATTTCCTGGAGGTGCGCGCCAGCCAGGAGCAGCCCGACCGCGAGGTTCTGTGATGTTGCGTTATTTGCTGGATACCAACATCGTTATCTATGTCATCAAACGCAAACCCCTGTCGGCCTTGCACCTGTTCAATGAGCACGCAGGGCACATGGCTATCTCCAGTATCACTATGGCTGAGTTGCTGCATGGCGTGGAAAAGAGCAATGCACCGACACGCTCATTGAGCGCTGTAGAGGATTTTTGCAGTCGTCTGGAGGTGTTGTCCTATGGCCCCAAAGCGGCGCAGCATTACGGGAGCATTCGCGGGGCACTGGAGAAGCGAGGCCAAACGATTGGTGTGAACGATTTGCATATCGCGGCCCATGCCCGCAGTGAAGGGCTGACCTTGGTGTCGAACAATTTGCGTGAGTTTGAGCGCGTGGACGCTTTGCAGTTGGCCAACTGGGCGTTGGACTAAGTGGGCCAGCGGCCCATTCATGCGAGTAATTTTTTTAGAGCATCCGACGTTGCCTCCTTAAATAGACTGACGTGAACACCAGTGCCGCCAAGCCCGCCCCCAAATCCGCCACCGACAAGGCGCTGGAAAAGCTCGGCCTGACGCGTGACATCGATCTGGCGCTGCACCTGCCCCTGCGCTACGAGGATGAAACCCGCATTACCAAGCTGGACAGTGCGCGTGAGGGCGACACGATCCAGATCGAAGCCACCGTGGCCCAATGTGATGTGAGCTACCGACCGCGCAAGCAACTGGTGGTCACCGTGAACGATGGCTCGGACACCTGCGTGTTGCGGTTCTTCAACTTCTATCCCTCCCAGCAAAAGGCGCTGGAGGTGGGTAGCCGCATTCGGGCTCGGGGCGAACTCAAGGGCGGCTTCATGGGCTGGACCATGCTGCACCCGGCCTTTCGCGGCGCCACCGGGGATTTGCCCAAGGCCTTGACGCCCATATATCCCACGGTGGCGGGGCTGTCGCAGCCGGTGCTGCGCAAGGCGGTGCTGGCTGGGTTGGCCCGCGCGGACCTTTCCGACACCTTCGAGCCCGGTGACTTGGGAGCGTTGGATAAGCGCATTGGGTCGCACACCCTGTGGACCCTGCGTGCGGCGCTCCAGTATTTGCACCATCCTACGCCCGACGTGTCGCTGGAGACCCTGCAAGACCACACCCACCCGGCGTGGCAGCGGCTTAAAGCTGAAGAGCTGCTGGCACAGCAACTCTCGCAACTGCAGTCGCGCCGGGCGCGGGCCGCTTTGCGTGCGCCGGTACTGGCTGAAGTGCATGGTGGCACCTTGCATGACCGTTTGCTGGCGGCCTTGCCTTTTGCCCTGACCAACGCGCAGCGGCGGGTAAGTGAAGAAATTGCCAAAGACATGGCGCGCCCGGTGCCGATGCACCGGCTGCTGCAGGGCGATGTGGGCGCGGGCAAGACCGTGGTGGCGGCGCTGGCCGCCGCCATTTGCATGGATGCCGGTTGGCAGTGCGCGCTGATGGCGCCAACCGAAATTCTGGCAGAGCAGCACTTTCGCAAGCTGCTGGGCTGGCTGGAGCCGCTGGGCATCACCACCGCCTGGCTCACCGGCACCCAAAAAGCCAAAGACCGCCGAACCATGCTGGCCCTGATTGAGAGCGGTGAGGCCCAACTGGTGGTGGGCACCCACGCAATCATTCAGGAAAAAGTGCATTTCAAAAACCTGGCCTTGGCCGTGATTGACGAGCAACACCGCTTTGGTGTGGCGCAGCGCCTGGCGCTGCGCAGCAAGTTGCGCCACGAAGCCATGGAGCCGCACCTGCTGATGATGACAGCCACCCCCATTCCGCGCACGCTGGCCATGAGCTACTACGCCGATCTGGATGTCTCCACGCTGGACGAGCTGCCCCCCGGGCGCACGCCCATCATCACCAAAGTGGTGAATGAGGCGCGCCGCCATGAGGTGATTGAGCGCATTCACGCCCAAATCGACCAAGGCCGACAGGTGTACTGGGTGTGCCCGCTGATTGAAGAAAGCGAAGTGCTGGACCTGAGCAATGCCACCGCCACCCATGCCGAGCTGAGCGCCGAGTTAGATGGAGCGTTGTGCGGCGGCGCACCCGCTGTACCCGGCGCGCCCACCAAGGTCGGCTTGTTGCATTCGCGCATGCCGCCCGACGAAAAAAAAGCCGTCATGGCGGCATTCATTCAAGGCAAGATCGCGGTGCTGGTCAGCACCACCGTGATCGAGGTGGGGGTGGATGTGCCAAACGCCTCGCTGATGGTGATTGACCATGCCGAACGCTTTGGCCTGAGCCAGTTGCACCAGTTGCGCGGGCGAGTCGGGCGCGGCGCGGCGGCCTCCGCCTGTGTGCTGCTGTACTCCACCGGCGACGCCCCACGCCTGAGCGAAGCAGCCCGCGAGCGGCTCAAGGCCATGGCCGAGACCAACGACGGTTTTGAGATCGCCCGGCGTGATCTGGAAATTCGGGGCCCGGGGGAGTTTTTGGGGGCGCGCCAGTCGGGCGAGGCGATGCTGCGTTTTGCCAACCTGGCAGAAGACACGGCCCTGCTGGACTGGGCGCGGGCCGAAGCGCCCAAAATGCTGGACCGCCACCCCGCGCTGGCCGCGAAACATGTGCAGCGCTGGTTGGGTAGCAAGGCAGAATATTTAAAAGCGTAGTTACCGTTCACAAGGAAGAAGAAAGCATGTCGAATCAAGCGTTGTATTTACAAAAACGGATGTCTGCCGCCGATGCAGTGAAGCTGGTGCGCAATGGTGACACCATCGTGGTGCCTACCGGGGTGGGGGAGCCGCCGACGCTGCTTTCGGCACTGTCCGAGCAACGGCGTGATTTTTCCGGCGTGAAGGTGTCGCAGATTCTGGCCATGCGCAAGTACGCCTACATCGACCCCCAGACGGTTGAGCACGTTCGCCATGTGGCTTTCTTCTACGGTGGCGCCACCCGTGCCGGCGGCCAAGAGGGTTGGGTCGATTTCATCCCCAACTATTTTTCGGAAATTCCGGCGCAAATTTCACGCGGACAGACGCCTGCTGATGTGGTGTTCACCTTGGCTTCAACCATGGATGCACATGGCTACTTTGCGTTGAGTCTGGGTGCCGACTACACCATGGCCGCCATCGCCAAGGCGCGCAGTGTGGTGTTGGAGGTCAACCCCAACGTGCCGTTTGCCTATGGCAATTGCCATGTGCATATCTCGCAGGTGAGCGCTCTGGTGGAAAGCAGTGACCCGGTGCTGGAAGTGGGCCTGCCCAAGATCGGCTCGGTGCAAGAGGCGATTGGCAGGTACGTGGCCGACATGATCGAGGACGGTTCCACCTTGCAAATTGGCTACGGTGGTATTCCAGATGCCGTAGTGATGCAGCTCACCCATAAAAACGATCTGGGCATCCATACCGAGATGATCGGTGACGGCATCATGACGCTGGTGGAATGCGGTGCGGTAACCAATCGGCGCAAAAATTACCTCACCGGCAAAATGGTCGCCACCTTTGCTCTGGGCTCGAACAAGCTTTACCGCTTTATGGACCGCAATCCGGGGCTGGAAATTCACCCCGTTGATTTCACCAACGACCCGGCGCTGGCGGGATTGAATGACAACCTGGTGGCGATTAACGCGACCTTACAGATTGACCTGCTGGGGCAGTGCGGCTCCGAGAGCTTGGCGCACCTGCCCTATTCGGGCACCGGGGGACAGTCTGACTTTGTGCGCGCCGCCAACCGCTCGCGGGGTGGCAAGGCTTTCATTGTGCTGCCATCCACGGCCAAAAACGACACCATTTCGCGCATCGTTCCGGTGCTCTCGCCCGGAACCCATGTCAGCACTAGCAAGAACGATATCAACTATGTGGTGACCGAATACGGCGTGGCGCAGCTGCGTGGCAAGTCGGCCAAGCAGCGCGCGCGTGAACTCATCGGCATTGCACACCCAAATTTCCGCGCCGAGTTGACCGAGCAGGCCAAACGGCTGAATTTAATTTGAGGCCTGCGGCGTAAACACTAGGGCGACAATAGCGCCATGACCCTCACCGAACTGAAATACATCGTCGCCGTGGCCCGTGAAAAGCACTTTGGCAAAGCGGCGGACGCGTGTTACGTGTCGCAGCCCACGCTGTCGGTGGCCGTCAAGAAGCTGGAGCAGGAGCTGGAGGTCAAGCTCTTTGAGCGCAGTGCCAACGAAGTCACCGTCACCCCGCTGGGCGAGGAAATCGTGCGCCAGGCGCAAAGCGTGCTGGAGCAGGCCGCCAACATCAAGGACATTGCCAAGCGCGGCAAAGACCCGCTGGCAGGCCCCTTGAAACTGGGGGTGATCTACACCATCGCCCCGTATTTGCTGCCCGCCTTGGTGCGCCAGGTGATAGACCGTACGCCCCAAATGCCCTTGATCTTGCAGGAGAACTTCACCGTTAAACTGATGGAAATGCTGCGCACCGGGGAGATTGACTGCGCCATTCTGGCCGAGCCGTTTCCGGATGCGGGGCTGGCGGTTGCGCCGCTGTACGACGAACCCTTTTTTGCCGCCTTGCCCGTCAAGCACCCGCTGGCGGCACAAACCAGTGTGACCACCGATGAGCTCAAGCGCGAGACCATGCTGCTGCTGGGCAGCGGCCACTGCTTTCGCGACCATGTGCTGGAGGTGTGCCCGGAGTTCGCGCGCTTCTCCAGCGACGCCGAGGGCATTCGCAAAAGTTTTGAGGGCTCATCCCTGGAGACCATCAAGCACATGGTCGCCGCTGGCATGGGCATCACCCTGGTGCCCCGGTTGAGCGTGCCACCCGATGCACTGGCGGTGCCAGATGCACCCAACCGCCGGGTGGACGACGCCTACATCAAGTACCTGCCGGTGCAAGACGGCAATGGAGTGGCCCCGCCCACGCGCCGTGTGGTGCTGGTGTGGCGGCGCAGCTTCACCCGCTACGAGGCCATTGCGGCCCTGCGCAACGCGATCTACGCCTGCGAGTTGCCGGGCGTTAACCGACTATTCTGAGTGGAGGGATTCATGGGCCATAGCGCATCGGTGCCCGGAATCGCACCAGTTGGGGCGCCAGATTGAGCTACATTTGCTATACAAATAGGAGCTGCTCGCGCAGGTTATATAAGGGCTGGAGCTCTATTTGACTATGAATTTTGTTACGCACCGCATTCCCCTGTACCTTGACCTGATTCGCTGGAGCCGCCCGGCCGGCTGGCTGCTGCTGCTGTGGCCTTCGCTCGCAGCCCTTTGGATCGCGGCGGGGGGATTCCCGGGCTGGCATTTGCTGGTGGTGTTCAGCTTGGGCACCATCCTCATGCGCAGTGCGGGTTGCTGCATCAACGACGTGGCCGACCGTGAGTTTGATCGCCATGTAAAGCGCACGGCGCAGCGGCCGGTCACCCGCGGCGCCGTGTCGCCGCGCGAGGCGCTGGGCTTGGGTGCGGTGCTGGCCTTGCTGGCGTTTGCGCTGGTGCTCACCACCAACTCGGTGACGGTGGCCTGGTCGTTTGCCGCGCTGGCGGTCACATTGATGTACCCCTACGCCAAGCGCTTTGTCTCCATGCCGCAGGCGGTGCTGGGGGTGGCCTTCAGCTTCGGCATCCCGATGGCCTTCGCCGCCGTGCAAGCCACGGTGCCGGTGCAAGCTTGGCTGCTGTTGGTGGGCAATCTGTTTTGGGTGCTGGCCTACGACACCGAATACGCCATGGTGGACCGCGATGACGACCTGCGCATCGGCATGAAAACCTCCGCCATCACACTGGGCCGCTGGGATGTGCCGGCGGTACTGGTGTTCTACGCGGTGTATCTGGCCATCTGGTCCTGGGTGATGGCGCCGTTGCATTCGGTGGGGTGGTGGCTGGGCGTTGTGGCCGCGGCCGCCCAAGTGGCCTGGCACGCCACACTGATCCGTGACCGCACGCGTGATGGGTGCTTCAAGGCCTTTCGCGTGAACCACTGGGTGGGGTTTGCGCTGTTTGTGGGTGTGGTGTTGGCTTATTGATGCGCGGGTTGTTGGACTCGGTTTGTAGTTTGCGGGACTCAGGGCGGCGTGGCACTTAGCTCCGTTCGTGTCCTCCGCCCTGCGGGCTCCTCCTTGACCTCACTGCGCTAAGCGCCACACCGCCCTGAGTCGGCCAACATAGCTGGCGATCGGGGGCATTGAGGTGGAAGCAGCGGCAAAAAAAAGGCCTGACTCGCAGAGCGGTCAGGCCTTGGTGGGGCACTTTCAGAAGTGCCCATCCGGAAAGTGCCTGGACTTACATGGCCGAGAGGCACTCTTTCATAAATGCTTTGCGCTCGTCGCCCTTTAATGCTTTGGTTTTGGCATCCGCATTGCAGGTTTTCATCTTGTTCTGCTGTGCAGACTTGCCGTCGGCCGCGGGGGCTGGCTCGGCTGCGGCGGGCTTGGCGCTCAGGCACTCTTTCATGAAGGCTTTGCGCTCATCGCCCTTTTTGCCGGTGGCATCTTTGTTGCAGGTCCCCATTTTGGTCTGTTGCGTGGTTTTTGCGGGCTCATCGGCGGCATGGGCAGCGCCCATTGACAGCGAAAGACCCAGAGCCAAAAGGGATAACAGTTTTTTCATCAGATGTCCTTACAGGTTGAAGTGGCGGCTTGGCCGCCGTTGCGAAAAAGATCCACCGCTGGATTCCAGCACATAACGGCGCAAATGGCAATGTGGCTGACAGGTGCCATTGCCCCGCACCCCTGCCGGTAAAATACTTTCATGCTGTCTGTAAAAATTGAATTGCTCGAAGCCTTGGCGCAAGCCCTGGAAACCCTTTCACCCGGCGCGGGGGCCAAAGCGGCTTTTGAGTCTCCCAAGGTGGCCGCCCATGGCGATTTGGCCACTACCGCTGCCATGCAGTTGGCCAAACCGCTCAAACTCAATCCGCGCCAATTGGCCGAAAACCTGCGCGCCGCGCTGCTGGCCGATGCCGCATTTCAGCGCTGGGTTGAAGCGGTGGACATTGCCGGCCCCGGATTCATCAACATCAAGCTCAAGCCCGAGGCCAAGCAGCAGATCGTGCGGGAGGTGTTGTCACAAGCCGCCCAGTTTGGTAGCCAAGCTGCTAGGGCTAAGCGCATGCTGGTGGAGTTTGTGTCCGCCAACCCCACGGGTCCCTTGCACGTCGGCCATGGCCGCCAGGCTGCCTTGGGCGATGCCATCTGCAATCTGTTCCAGACCCAGGGCTGGGATGTGTACCGCGAGTTCTATTACAACGACGCCGGGGTGCAAATCGGAACGCTGGGTGCCAGCACCAACCTGCGCGCCCAGGGTTTCAAGCCGGGTGACGCCGAGTGGCCCAGCGGTGAAAACGCCGCCGCCTACAACGGCGACTATATTGCCGACATTGCAGCCGATTTTCTGGCCGGGAAAACCGTCAAGTCGGATGACCGCGAGTTCACCGCGTCTGGCAAGCTCGACGATCTGGACGGTATGCGCGAATTTGCGGTGGCCTATTTGCGCCACGAGCAAGACCTGGATTTGCAGGCCTTTGCGGTCAAATTTGACAATTACTATTTAGAGAGCAGCCTGTACACCAGTGGCAAGGTGGCGGACGCCGTCAAACGTTTGCAGGCCGCAGGCAAAACCTACGAACAAGACGGGGCGCTGTGGCTCAAGTCCACCGAGTATGGCGACGACAAAGACCGCGTCATGCGCAAGCAAGACGGCACTTACACCTACTTTGTGCCCGATGTGGCCTACCACATCACCAAGTGGGAGCGCGGGTTTGAGCGCGTCATCAACATCCAGGGCACCGACCACCACGGCACGATTGCCCGCGTGCGTGCGGGCTTGCAAGCGGCGGGTGTCGGCATTCCCCAAGGCTATCCTGACTACGTGCTGCACACCATGGTGCGGGTGGTCAAGGGTGGCGAAGAGGTCAAAATCTCCAAGCGGGCCGGCAGCTATGTGACGCTGCGTGACCTGATTGAGTGGACCAGCAAGGACGCAGTGCGCTTCTTCCTGCTGAGCCGCAAACCCGACACCGAGTACACCTTTGATGTGGACTTGGCGATCACCAAGAACAACGACAACCCGGTGTACTACGTGCAGTACGCCCATGCCCGCATCTGCTCGGTGCTGGCCGCTTGGGCAGAAAAAGACGGTGGTGATGTGGCGAGCCTAAATCAGGCCGACCTTTCCCCGCTACAAAGCCCGCAGGCGATGGCGCTCATGTTGCTGCTGGCCAAGTACCCCGACATGCTCACAGCGGCCGCCGAAGGCTTTGCGCCACACGATGTGACGTTTTACCTGCGTGAACTGGCCGCCTGCTACCACAGCTATTACGACGCAGAGCGCATCCTGGTGGATGACGTACTCGTCAAGCGGGCGCGCTTGGCGCTGGTCGCCGCCACAGCGCAGGTGTTGCACAATGGCTTGGCGGTGCTCGGAGTGAGCGCTCCGCAAAAAATGTAGTGAAATTTATGACAAATATGAGCATGAAGCAGCAGCGCGGCGGAACTATTCTGGGGTTCATCATTGGCGTGGTGGTGGGCTTGGCCGGGGCCTTGGCAGTGGCGGTGTACGTCACCAAGGTGCCGGTTCCGTTTATGAACAAGAGCCAAAGCCGCAGCGCCGAGCAAAACGCGGCAGAGGCCAAGAAGAACGACAGCTGGGACCCCAACGCCGCTTTGTATGGAAAGAACCCCGTCAAGGCCGTAGCGCCCGCCACCCCCGCAGCCGATGCGGCAGTGCCGGCAAAGCCGGATGCAAAAGGGGATGCAAAAGCGGATGCAAAGGTTGAGGCCAAGCCGGACTCCAAGGGCGAACTCAAACCAGCCGTTTCGGCAGACCCCTTGGGTGATCTGGCCAAAACCAAGGCTGGCGCAACCGGTGGAGAGCCGTTTTCGTACTACGTGCAGGTCGGCGCATTTCGCACAATGGAAGATGCGGAGAGCCACCGTGCCAAGCTGTCTCTCAGCGGTATTGAATCCAAGGTGTCGGAGCGCGAGCAGTCCGGTCGCGTCGTGTTTCGCGTGCGCGTAGGGCCGTTTGAAAAGAAAGAAGACGGCGAGCGAACCAAAGAGAAGCTGGATAAGTCCGGTCTGGAAACCGCTTTAGTGCGGGTACAGCGCTGACCCCTGAGTTCCGCGATTGGCCGGAACTCATCGCCAAACAATCGGTCCCAACCCCATATTTGGAGTATTGAGCAATGAAACGTCGTGAATTTTCCCAAGCAGCCGTTGGTGCTGCACTAAGCACTAGCGCACTGTTGGCACCGGTAGCACATGCGCAACTGAAAAAGCCGCAGGCGGGTAAAGACTACCAGGTGCTGGACCCCCGTGCCACTGTGGACGCACCCGCTGGCAAGGTGGAGGTGGTGGAATTTTTTTGGTACAGCTGCTCGCATTGCAATGCGTTTGAGTCCACCTTGGCTGAGTGGGTCAAAAAGCTGCCGAAAGACGTCGCATTCCGTCGGGCACCCGTTGCCTTTCGGGACGATTTTGTGCCCCAGCAGCGTTTGTTTTTTGCACTTGAAGCCATGGGGCTGGTGGAAAAGTTACACGCCAAGGTGTTTGCCGCGATCCATGCTGAGAAGCAGAATTTGGCCACGGGCGAGGCCATCACAGAGTGGGTCGGTCGCCAGGGGGTGGACAAGGCCAAGTTCGTGGAGCAGTACAACTCCTTCTCGGTGGTGACCAAGGCCGGGCGCGCATCCAAATTGCAAAACGCCTACAAGGTAGAAGGTGTGCCTGCGTTGGGCGTGGCGGGCCGGTTCTACACCGATGGTTCCATGGCAGGCAGCATGGAGCGTGCCTTGCAGGTGGTGGAGACATTGGTGGCAGAGGTACGCGCCGGTCGTTGAGCGAGGTGTTAATTTCGGTTTAGGCGCGTTCCCGAGGGGGCTTGTTGAGGGCTAGAATGGTTTTTTTAATCCCACCCCTTCGCGGAGACCGCACCATGTCGACCCAGAAATTCAGACTTGTTACCCGCAGTGACTTTGACGGCTTGGTATGCGCCGTCTTGCTCAATGAACTGGACCTGATCGACGATATCAAGTTTGTCCACCCCAAGGACATGCAGGACGGCAAGATTGAGATCACCGACCGCGATATCACCACCAACCTGCCTTATGTGGCGGGTGCGCACATTGCGTTTGACCACCATGCGTCCGAGACGGTTCGCAACACGGGCGAGCGCCCCAACCACATCATTCACCCCGAGGCCCCATCTGCGGCCCGCGTGGTGTTTGACCATTACGGTGGCGCAGCCCGGTTTCCCGAACGGTTTACCGACATGATGGTAGCTGTGGACAAGAGTGATTCGGCGCAGTTCAGCCGCGAAGAAATTCTGGAGCCCACGGACTGGGTGCTGTTGAATTACCTCATGGATTCGCGCACCGGCTTGGGCCGCTTCCGGGAGTTCCGGGTCAGCAACTACCAGTTGATGATGGACCTGATCAAGTACTGCCGCGACCACGATATCAACGATATTTTGCAGCTTCCCGACGTGGTGGAGCGTGTGGACCTGTATTTTGAACATGCGGCACAAGCCCGCGAGCAGATCGAACGCTGCGCCACGGTCCACAAGAACCTGCTGGTCCTGGACTTGCGCAATGAAGAAACCATCTTTGCGGTGAATCGGTTCATGATTTACGCGCTGTTCCCCGAAACCAATATTTCGATCCACGCGATGTGGGGCATGCAAAAGCAAAACACCGTTTTTGCCACCGGCAAGTCCATTACCAATCGAAGCTCTAAAACCAATATTGGGGATTTGATGCTGTCCTATGGCGGCGGTGGCCATGAAAACGCGGGCACATGCCAAGTCGACAACGACCGGGCCGAGGTGGTGTTGCAGGAACTAGTGACAAAAATCAATCTAGATGGTTAATCGGCGGCGAGAAGTCGTGAACTTCACGCCATAAAGGCCGGAACCGCTCCGGGTGCTCGCTACAATGGCCGAAGCTTTTTCAGCAAGTTTCGTGCCTTATGAACAATCCTTTTATTTCCGTGTTGCTGGTGCTGGCTTTTGTCGGGGCTGCCGGAGCGGCTTGGGCTGAAAAAGCCGATCGCAACAAGCCGATGAACATCGAAGCCGACTCACTGCGCTACGACGATGTCAAGCAAGTCAGTGTATTCACCGGCCATGTGGTGCTGACCAAGGGCACGATTCAAATTCGGGGCAAGCAAATCGAAGTCCGGCAGGACCCCGATGGCTACCAGTTTGGGCTGGTCACGGGGGATGCGGAAACCCAGGCTTTTTTCAGGCAAAAACGCGAAGCCTTGGATGAGTTCATCGAAGGCGAGGGCGAAACCATCGAGTACGACGGCAAGGCCGACACGGTCAAGTTCATCAAAAAAGCACAGCTGCGCCGTTACCGCGGCGCCACGCTGGGCGATGAGATCACCGGTGGCGTGATCGTTTACGAAAATCTCACCGATATGTTTTCTGTGGACGGCAGCGCCAGCAGGGGCGTGCCCGGTGTGCGTGGCGGGCGGGTGCGGGCAATGCTGACGCCCAAGCCCTCTGAACTTGGCACCGCAACGCCGCCCTCGGGGCAAGCCTCGCCTGCCTTGCGCGCCAGCACTTTGCTCGAAGGTGTGGCCAAGTGAGTCCAGACACCGGCATCGGGCGGCTGGAGGCGCACCATCTGCAAAAGGCCTACGGCAAGCGCCAAGTTGTGAAAGACGTGTCGCTGGCGGTGCGCACCGGGGAAGTGGTGGGTTTGCTGGGCCCCAACGGTGCGGGCAAGACCACTTCGTTTTACATGATTGTCGGCCTGCTGCGGGCCAGCGCGGGCGACATCACCATTGACGGTCAGTCCATTGAACACATGCCGATTCACCGCCGTGCGCGCTTGGGGCTGGGTTACCTGCCGCAAGAAGCGTCCATTTTCCGCAAGCTCAATGTCGAAGACAACGTGCGCGCGGTGTTGGAGTTGCAGCACGACGACAGCGGCAAGGCCCTGTCATCCGATGAGATTGAAGCCCGTCTAACCGCTTTGCTAAAAGACCTGCGCGTGGAGCACCTGCGCGAATCCCCTGCGCTGGCCCTGTCGGGCGGTGAGCGGCGGCGGGTAGAGATCGCCCGGGCCTTGGCCACCAATCCGCGCTTCATTTTGCTGGATGAGCCTTTCGCCGGTATTGATCCGATTGCGGTGATCGAGATTCAGCGAATCATCAACTTCCTGAAAAATCGCAACATTGGCGTTTTGATTACTGACCACAATGTGCGCGAGACCCTTGGCATTTGCGACCATGCGTACATCATCAGCGATGGCCGGGTGCTAGCCGAAGGTACCCCGTCCGAGATTGTGAACAACGCCGATGTGCGGCGGGTTTACCTTGGTGAAAACTTCAGAATGTGAGCATGAAGCAAGGGCTTTCTTTACGCGTCTCGCAGCATCTGGCTTTGACGCCGCAACTGCAGCAGTCGATTCGGCTCTTGCAACTCTCCACGCTGGAGTTGAGCCAGGAGGTTGAGCAAATGCTCGACGAGAACCCTTTCTTGGAGCAGTCGCAAGACAGCGCCGAGCGGGAAGAGTTTGGCTTGGCGCAAGCCGACACACCGGTGAGTGCGGGTGAGCGCGAGGCTGAGTTTGCTCCTAATTCGATAGCTGACTACGCAGGTGCGACGGCGGTTGAAGGCAAAAATGACGATGAAGCCACGCCCCTGTCAGTGGACGACGGTATCAGCTGGGAGGGCGATGGCACCACCGAAATGACGCCCGACGATGGCGAGTGGGGCGGCGACGCCAAAGCCCGTGCCAACAACCTGGGCGGCGATGAAGACAAAGACGCCACCGAGTTGGCGCGCACCCATGAGTCCTTGCAGACCCATTTGCACCGCCAGGCGCTGCGCCTGCGCTTGGGTGAATCAGACCGTGCCGCGCTGCGTTTCTTGATTGAATCCCTCAACGATGACGGCTACCTTGAAGAGCCCTTGGCCGAATTGGCCCGCGGCTTGGCCGGTGACGACCAAGTGCAGTTCCAGGATCTGGTGCACCATTTCACGGTGGCCTTGGGCTTGTTGCACAGCCTGGAGCCGGTCGGGGTGGGCGCGCGCGACTTGGGTGAATGCCTGCGCCTCCAGGTTCGGGCCATGCTGGCAGACGCCAAGGCAGAGCCTTGGTCGGTCGCTGCCGGGCGGTACGAGGTGTTGGGCGTGGCGCTGAAGATTTGCGGTCAGCCCATGGACTTGCTGGCCCGCCGGGACATCAAGCGCATGGTGCAGTTGTGTGGTGGCACCGATGCCCAAACGCGCGAAGCTATTGCCCTCATCGCCCGTTTGGAGCCCAAGCCGGGGCGCCGTTTTGTGGATGTGGAGCGCAACATCGTGGTGCCCGACGTACTGGTGGTGTCCATTACCAAACCCGGGGCCATCAATCCCAAATTCCGGGTGCAGCTCAACCCTGACGTGATGCCCAAGCTGCGCGTGCATGACATCTATGCCAATGTGCTGCGCAACCACCGGGGTGGCAAAGACAGCGCCAGCCATGCGGCCCTGCAACAGCGCCTGCAGGAAGCGCGTTGGTTCATCAAGAACATCCAGCAGCGCTTTGACACCATCCTGCGCGTCAGCACGGCGATTGTGGAGCGGCAAAAAGGGTTTTTCAGCCACGGTGAGATGGCCATGCGCCCTTTGGTCTTGCGTGAGATTGCCGACGAGTTGGGTCTGCACGAGTCCACCATCAGCCGGGTGACAACCGCCAAATACATGTCCACGCCCTTTGGCACCTTTGAGCTCAAGTATTTCTTTGGTTCGGGGCTGGGCACCGAGTCGGGGGGCAATGCGTCCAGCACGGCGGTGCGCGCGCTGATCAAACAGTTCATCAGTGCCGAGAACAGCAAGAAGCCGTTGTCGGACAACCAGATCTCCGAGATGCTCAAGGAGCAGGGCATTGAATGCGCACGGCGAACTGTAGCCAAATACCGTGAGGGCCTCAAAATCGCCCCCGCTTCGCTGAGAAAAGACCTTTAATACTTTGCGGGGCAGACCTTCCGTTTCGCCCTCAACTGACTATGCAACAACTTCAATTATTTCTTCCCTGCGCCGCAGGCGTGGAAGACTACCTGGCCCCCGAGATTCTGCAGATTACACAGCTGCCACCGGGTTGTATCACCAAGCAGCGCGGCGGTGTGGCTGTGCGCACCTCGTTTGCCAACGCGATGCTGCTCAACCTGTACAGCCGGTTGGCCCAGCGGGTGCTGGTGTTGCTGTCTTACACCGAATACCGCAGCGAACAAGACCTGTACCGCGCCGCCTGCGAGGTGGCGTGGGAGCGCTGGTTTACCCCGCAGCAAAGCATCAAGGTCGAGATAACGGCGCAGCACAGCCCGCTGACCTCGTTGAACTTTGCAGCGCTGAAAGTCAAAGACGCGGTATGTGACCGCTTCCGTGAAAAGGCCAATGGCGTGCGCCCCAATGTCGACACCCAATGGCCCGATGTGCGCATCTACGCCCACCTGACCACCGACAGCTGCTCGCTCTACATCGACACCTCGGGCGAACCCCTGTTCAAGCGCGGCTGGCGCGAAGACAAGGGCGACGCGCCCCTGAAGGAAACCCTGGCGGCAGCCATGCTGGCCGCCAGCGGCTGGATGGATGGGGGTGAGGGCGGCGACGACGACCTGTTGCCCCTGTACGACCCCTGCTGTGGAAGCGGCACCATCGCCATTGAAGCGGCGCAAATGGCCTGCAACATTGCGCCGGGGTCGCTGCGCCACTTTGCGTTTGAGAAGTATTTGCCCTTTGTGCCCCAGGCATGGGCCGCGATCAAAGCGGACGCGGATGCCGCAGTGGTCAAACCCGAGCCGGGCCAAACGCCGCTGATTTATGGCAGCGATGTGTCCCATCGCATGGTGGACTTTGCCCAGCGCAATGCCAAGCGCGCGGGCGTGGCCGATGTGATTGAGTTCCGCGGTGGCGATGCCTTGCAGCGCATGCCCCCGCTAGATGCAACGGTCACTGGGGGTGGCGTGATCGTCATGAACCCGCCGTATGGCGAGCGTATTGAGGTGGGCGGCGTGGCGGGTGAAGCGCGGTTTGGTGCGCGGGAGCTGCCGCAAACTCCAGAACGCTATGCGCCAGAGCAGGGCAGCGCAGAGGGAAGCGGCGCAGTGGGAGACGACGGGGGCGGTGAATTTTTCAGCCAGCTGGCCAGCCACTGGAAAAAGAACTATTCGGGCTGGACCGCCTGGGTGCTCACCCCGGACCTGAAGCTGCCCAGCAAGATGCGGCTCAAAGAGTCCCGCCGCGTACCCATGTGGAACGGCCCCATCGAGTGCCGTCTGTTCAAGTTCAGTATGGTCAAAGGTGCCATGCGGGAGCCCAAAACTTGATCGTTCTGGACACCAACATCGTCCTGGACCTGTTTGTCTTTGCCGATCCGGCGACTGCTGCATTGAGGGAAAAGCTGCACGCGGGTGCGTTTCGCTGGATTGCCACGCCGCCGATGCGGGTCGAGTTGGAGCGCGTGCTGGAGTACCCTCAGATCTTGCAGCGCCTGCAACGCAACCAGCAAACCGGGCTTGAAGTGTTGAACCACTTTGACGCTGGGGTGCGACTGGTGGACATCGCCAGCAAAGCCTGCGTCACCTGCAAAGACCCGGATGACCAAAAGTTCATCGACCTTGCAGTGGCGCACCAGGCCCAGCTTCTGAGCAAAGACAATGCCGTGCTTTGTATGCGAAAAAGGCTTCTAGCCCTTGGTGTACTTGCGCAAGCAGCTATCAAGTAGATAGCGCTTCGGGTGCATGGTCGCCTTAAGCCTCCAGCGTCACCGGCTCAAGGGTCTGCATCAGAAAGCTCTGCGCCGCCGCCCGCGGCCAGCTATGGCGGTAGATCAAGGGCAGAGCCTGCAAATCGCTCTCCAGCAGCGCCCGGTCGGGCAGTTGCGTCAGGATAAGTTGCGCCAGCGACTTCACCTTGTGGTCGGTGGAGCGGCGCACGATATGGTGCGCCGTGATTTCGTTGGGGTGCAGCAAGCCCGCCGCCTGAATCAGCTCCTGCAGGGCATGCAGGGTTTGCCGGTGGAAGTTGTACACCCGATCGGCCTTGTCGGGCACGACCAGGGACTTCTGGCGTATCGGGTCCTGGGTGGCGACGCCGGTCGGGCAGTGGCCGGTGTGGCAGGTTTGTGCCTGCAGGCAGCCCAATGCGAACATGAACCCACGGGCGCTGTTGCACCAATCGGCCCCGAGTGCCATGAGGCGGGCAATGTCAAAGGCGCTAACCACTTTGCCGGCACAGCCCACCTTGACCTTGTCGCGCAAGCCCACGCCGCGCAGGGTGTTGTGTACCAGCAGCAAGCCCTCTTGCAGTGGCGCGCCCACATGGTTGATGAACTCCAGTGGTGCCGCGCCGGTGCCGCCTTCGGCCCCGTCCACCACAATGAAATCCGGCGTAATGCCGGTGCTCAGCATGGCCTTGACCATGGCAAACCACTCCCAGGGGTGGCCAATGCAAAGTTTGAAGCCGGTGGGCTTGCCCCCGGACAGGGTTCGCAGCCGCTCGATGAACAGCATCATTTCAATCGGTGTGGAAAACGCGCTGTGCGATGCGGGCGAAATGCAGTCCACCCCCTCCGGCACGCCACGCGCTTGGGCAATTTCAGCCGTAACCTTGGGGCCCGGCAGCATGCCGCCATGGCCCGGCTTTGCACCTTGGCTGAGCTTGAGCTCGATCATCTTCACCTGTGGATCACAGGCGTTGGCGGCGAACTTGTCCGCATTGAAGCTGCCATCGGCATTGCGGCAGCCAAAATACCCGGACGCTATTTCCCAGATCAGGTCGCCGCCGTGGACCCGGTGGTGGGCAGAGACAGAGCCTTCCCCGGTGTCATGGGCGAAGCCCCCGCGTTTTGCACCTGCATTGAGCGCCAAAATGGCGTTGGCGCTCAAGGCACCAAAGCTCATGGCTGAAATGTTGAACACGCTGGCGCTGTAGGGCTGCGCCCGGTGGGCACCAATGGTGACGCGAAAATCATGGGATGCAATGGTGGTGGGCGAGACCGAGTGGTTCATCCACTCGTAGCCCTCGGCGTGCACATTAAGTTGGGTGCCGAAGGGCCGCTTGTCGGAGTCCCCCTTGGCACGTTGGTAGACCAGCGAGCGTTGGGCGCGGGAGAACGGGTGTGCCTCTGTATCGCTTTCAATGAAGTACTGCCGGATTTCAGGCCGGATGAACTCCAGCATGAAGCGGATGTGGCCAATGATGGGGTAGTTGCGCAAAATGGAGCGTTTGGTCTGGCGTAGGTCATATATACCAAGGCCCACCAAGCCGGCACACAGCAGCAGTGTGCCGAACCCTTCCCCAAACGCTATCAGGCTGAACGCACTCAGCAGGAGGCCGAAAGCGCACAAGCCCAGTGCGGTGTAGCGAATCGGGAAAAGGGAATTTAAATAATCCAGCATGCGGCGCTCCTTGTTGCGCGACCATAACAGCCATGCGTTGTTTTGCACAGCACCGCAGCAATGGCTTTTGCGGAAATGCGCTTTGGACACGGCAAAATGCGGGTATTCCCCGATTTAATTACAAAGCCTGGACATGAACCAAGACCCCTCCCTCACCGTTGATGAAACCCCTGTCGCCCTTTCAGCCGACGAAGTCAGTCCCGAGGAGTTCGACGAGATCGATGCGATTCTTGACGAATTGCGCGACCGTTATGACGAAACCCCGCAGTGGGAGTTTTGCGAAGGTTTCATGGCCGCCCTGATTTGCTGCCGCCGTGACATCCCCGCAGACGAGTACCTGGAGGTGTTGTTGGCCGTGGGCGAGGACGAGAGCTGCGAAGGCTCCTTCTCGGATGCCGCCCAGCAGATGCGGTTCATGGCACTGTGGAACAAGCGCTGGGCGCAAGTTGCCACCGCCTTGGACGCAGAAGTGAAATCGCTGGACGACGAGGCCGCCTACCAACCCGAGGTGATGGATGTGCGTGCCGCGGTGGCAGAGCTGCCGCCAGAGGAGCGCGATGCCGTGCCTGCCGATGAAATCCCCGCCTTTGCCCAGGTCTGGGCTTTGGGCTACATGTTTGCCGTGGAGAGTTGGCCCGAGGAGTGGGCCCCGCCCCGCGACAAAGACGCCGCCAAGTGGCTGGATGCCGCCCTGCAAGCCATGGTCGCCCTGACCGAGGAGGATGAAGGCGTGCCCGAGGTATCGCCTTTCAGCGATGACGGCCCACCCACCATGAGTGTGGTGCGCCTGAATGCGTTTGCCGATGGGGTCTGGGCGGTGTATGACCTGCGGGAGATTTGGCGCACGATTGGCCCGCGCGTGGCGGAGCTGCGCAAGTCCGACGAGCCGGGCCGCAACGACCCATGCCACTGCGGCAGCGGCAAGAAATACAAGAAGTGTCACGGCGCCTAAGCGCCGTCCATGGCTTGAGAATCCTGTGCCTAGGTGTTAACCCGAGAGTGAGCCCTGGGTGACCCAAACCCGCCTATGACTGCCGGAAACGGTGGCATCATCTGCAGTTCAAAAAAAAGATACTGCTTGGCGTGTTCGTCACCGCCATCCAGCCAGTGCCAGACCAGGGTTGGTTAACTTAGCGAACAGCGTGGAGACCACCTGTTTCGGAGGCGTTGCGCATGAATTTTTCCAATTTCAAGATCAGCATCAAGCTGGGCATCATCTTTGCCATTTTGGTCGTGATGACCGCGGTAGCCGGCGGATTCGCCCTGTTGCAGTTGTCCAAGATCAACGCCAACACCGAAGAAATGGCGACCAACTGGTTGCCCAGCATTGGGTATTTGGGGGAAATGCAGGAGCAGCTCAATACCCTGCGCCGGGCGGAGTTTCAGCATGTCATGGCGGTGCTGGGCGAGGAGAAAAGTCCGGAATTGGACCGCATTAACAGCAGTAAAAAGAAGCTCGCCGAGGTCGGGAAAAAGTTTGAGCTGCTGCTGGCCAACCCAGCAGAACGACAGGCGTGGGATGACTACTCCAAAATCTTGGCGCGGTATTACACGGCAGACGCCAAGTTGCTGGCCTTGTCCGATGTCGGGCCAGCCGAGGCGGAGGCCACATCGGCCTACCTGAACGGCGAATCACAAGCGGCCTTGCGAGCGCTGTTTAAATCCCTGGACGCCATGTTGGCGCTCAATATGCAAGGCGCGGATGCGGCATACAAAGGCGCCCAATCCACCTATGGCACCTCACGCGCCGGAGTGGTCTTGATGGTGCTGATGTCAATGGCATTGGCCGCTGGTTTGGGTTTTTGGATTACCCGCCAAATCACCAAGCCCCTCGCATTCGCCGTGAAAGCGGCCGAAGGGTTTGCCAAAGGCGATTTGGCTACGGCCCTGAACGCGAAGGGCACGGATGAACCCGCGCAGCTGCTGCATGCCATGGAGACCATGCGCACCAGTTTGGCGGGTGTCGTGTCCAGTGTCCGTCAAGGCTCCGAAGGGGTGGCCACGGCCAGCGCCGAAATCGCCCAAGGCAACCACGACCTGTCTGCCCGCACCGAGCAACAAGCCAGCGCGCTGGAAGAAACTGCGGCCTCAATGGAAGAACTCAGTGCTACCGTCAAACAAAACGCAGACAGCGCCCGCCAGGCCAATCAATTGGCCATGAACGCCAGCACGGTGGCCATCCAGGGCGGCGAAGTGGTCGGTCAGGTGGTGGAGACCATGAAGGACATTAACGAGTCGAGCCGCAAGATCAGCGACATCATCAGCGTGATTGACGGCATTGCGTTTCAGACCAACATCCTGGCGCTCAACGCAGCGGTGGAAGCGGCCCGCGCCGGTGAGCAGGGCCGGGGCTTTGCGGTGGTGGCCTCCGAGGTGCGTTCGCTGGCTGGGCGCTCAGCCGATGCAGCCAAAGAAATCAAGAGCCTGATCAACGCCAGTGTAGAGCGCGTGGAGCACGGAACCACCTTGGTCGACCAGGCAGGCGTCACCATGACGGAGGTGGTGACCAGCATCCGCCGCGTGACCGACATCATGGGCGAGATCAGTGCGGCCAGCAACGAGCAGTCGCTGGGTGTCTCGCAAGTGGGCGAAGCGGTGAGCCAGATGGACCAAACCACGCAGCAAAACGCGGCGCTGGTGGAGCAAATGGCCGCAGCGGCCAGCAGCCTCAAGTCCCAGGCCCAGGAACTGGTGCAGGTGGTGGCCGTCTTTAATTTGGGTTCTGACTTTCATGCATTGACGGCGTCCAAGACGGCCGTGCGCTCCAGCGTTACCAAAAGCAACCCCTTCAAAGGGACCGAGCGCCGCGAAGACGGCCTCCCCAAAGGCGCTGCGGCCAGAACCTCTGCATCTACTGCGGCCAAGTCGCGTGCGCCAAAATCTGCCGAGCCCGCCAAATTGGCCGTACCTGCCGCTAAAGCCACTGCCAAAGCCACCCCTGCGGGTGGGGATGACGATTGGGAAACCTTTTAGCCGGGCGCGCCGGGCGCCTAGGTCCTACCTTGTTGCAGCAGCGCGGCCAGTTGAATGGCGGCGCAGCGCACGGTTGCCTTGCGTATGGCGGTACGGTCCCCGTCAAACACGCATTTTTCCGTGGTGACGCCTGCGGGGGTTGCCCAGCCAAGCCACACCGTGCCCACAGGTTTTTCCGCACTTCCGCCGGTGGGGCCCGCCACGCCAGTCACGGCCAGCGCCACCTGCGCCCGTGAATGGGCCAAGGTGCCTAGTACCATGGCACGCACCACCTCCTCACTGACCGCACCATGCCGCGCAATCAGCGCCGCATCCACGCCCAGCATCTCGGTCTTGGACGCGTTAGAGTAGGTCACAAAACCGCGCTCAAACCAGGCGCTGGAGCCCGCCAAATCGGTGCACGCCGCTGCAATCAGGCCGCCAGTGCAGCTCTCGGCTGTGGCCAGTTGCCAATGATTTTTTAGCATCAAATCGGCCACAAGCCCCCATGGAATATGCGCAAGCAGCTCCTGATTTGATAGCATTAAACAAATCTCCAAAGTGCCACCACGAGCACGGTGCAGCCGGCCGCGACCAGGTCGTCCAGCATGATGCCAAAGCCGGCCTTGCGCCAGGCAAAACGGTCGGTAACGGGGTCGACACGGTGGAACAAGGCATCGGCCCAGCCCACCGGGCCGGGTTTGACGGCATCAAAAAACCGGAACAAACCAAACGCCATGACTTGCCCCACCAGCCCGGCGGGCATCACCAGCCACAGCACCAACCAAAAGGCCGCAACCTCGTCCCACACGATGCTGCCGGGGTCCAGTACGCCCATGTTGCGGGCGGTCACCGTGCTGGCCCACCAGCCGATGGGAAGGGCCAGGCCGATCAACACCCCCCAGCGGACATCGTTCATATAAGGCGACAAGGCGATGAAGGCCAGCCAAGCCCACAGAGTGCCGGCGGTGCCGGGCGCAATGCGTGACAGGCCCGAGCCAAAGCCCAGCGCAACCATGTGGGCGGGGTGCGACAACATGAAGCGCACGCTGGGCCGGGACACCGGCGGGGGCAGGCCGGGGTCGACCGGGAATACGGAGACGGGTTCGGGCGCGGATTCGTTCATGGGGGAATTATCGGGGCAGGGCCCCGCGCGCTGCCAAATAGTCAGCAAAGGCATTCTGCAATCATGGCCAGGCCCATGCTGGCCCCCAACGCATCAGCGCCGAGCGCTAAGAAGCCAGGTGCTGCGTCCGTTCCGCTCGATGGGAGCGTATAAACGCCCGGTTACCGATACTTGACCAGAATATTCTCCAGTCGCCCGCTGGATTTGAGGCGCTCGATGGCAGCCAGGATGCGCTGCGGATCGGTTCGTGCGGACTTGACCACACCACAATAAAACTCGGATTTGCCCATTGATAACTGCCATTTGGCAAGACCTGCTTTGGGATTTTGGCGGTTGTACCAGTCGACAACCCGACCGTTGGCAACTGCGTACGGAAACCGGCCAACGGAGAGCTTGAGCAGATTTTTCTCCTGGTCCCCTGCGTTGTCGCGCACCAACGAACCGCGGGCAACTCGGTCGTCGAGGGCCGGGTAGACAAAACCCAACACCATTCCGATCGGCGTTCCGGCGGGTATCTGGTCAATGCCGGACAGGGGGGGCTCGGACGCCCTTCCGACGATAACGTCGGGTGCATCAAACAAAGGTTTGCTCCAAAGATGTGCCTCCGGCACTTTGGTCCACGCAGGATTGGAGTAGCAGCGCACATCGACATCACCCGCAAGCACGGCGGCGTCTGTTCGGTTGCGCGGCATGACCAGAAAGGACACCGGCAGTTTGGTGGACTCGCCAATTGCCTGTGCCATGTCAAACACAATGCCGCCCATCATTCGGTCGGCCTGAATATCTCCGTAGGGCATGCTCCACGCGCTGGAAACCAAGAAACGCAAGGGCTCTGGCTGTTGGGCACCAACGTGGGCGCCCAATCCCATGGCAACGTAGACGGCGAGCTTGCTAATTTGTTTCATCGCATTTTTCTTGGGTGCATGTGCACGGATGGTCGCACAAGGTTTCGGTTTCGTCCATATCAGGATGATGTGGTCGATGCCGGATGTGCGCAGAGCGGTTGGGCTGCAGGGAGTGTTGTCAGTTGTGTGCTCTCCAGCATTGCAGGAAAATTCACATTGAAATTGATGGCGAGCCTTTTTTCTAACATCAATTGACCATTGTCAATATGGGGGCGGTGCCAGTAGCGCCAATAGGGCTTTCACGCGGACCCACGGTGCGATACTTAATCGAGCGAGGTCGCGCCTTCTATTCGTTTCACTTTTGGTTCTACGATGGTTTATGCCCCAACAATCCCCTAGTTCCCCGTTCCATCAGCAATGGCTTGGAGAGACCGATGTCTGGCTGTTGGCACAGGGCCGCCACCTGCGGCCGTGGGAAAAGCTGGGCGCGCACCCTTGCGCATTGGGGGGTGTTGCTGGCACCGCATTTGCAGTATGGGCGCCCAATGCAAAGCGCGTCTCGGTCATCGGGGACTTCAATTACTGGGATGCCCAGTCTCACACGATGCACCTGCGCTACGAGTGCGGCACCTGGGAACTCTTTATCCCCAACGTCAGCGCCGGCGCCTTGTATAAATTTGCCGTGCTGGGGGCCGATGGCGAGCAGGTGTTCAAGATTGACCCGTATGCCATGTGCACCGAGCGGGGCGACGGTCACGCATGCGTGGTGATGGCGCTGCCCGAGCCGGTGCTGCGCCCGCCCGGGCAGCGTGCGCAGGCCAACTCCCTGCACGCGCCGATGTCGATTTACGAGGTGCACGCCGGGTCGTGGCAACGCCCTGATGGGCGCATTCCGGACTGGGACTCGCTGGCCCAAACTCTGGTGCCCTACGTGGTGGAAATGGGCTTCACCCACATCGAGCTGATGCCGATCAATGAGCATCCGTTTTATGCTTCCTGGGGCTACCAGCCTACCGGCTTGTATGCGCCGGCGGCGCGTTATGGCTCACCCCAGTCGTTTCGCGCCTTCATTGCTACGGCGCACGCGGCCGGTCTGCAGGTGTTGCTGGATTGGGTGCCAGCCCATTTCCCGGCGGATGCGCATGCGCTGGCCCGCTTCGACGGCACCGCCTTGTTTGAGCATGCGGACCCGCGCGAGGGCTTTCATCGCGACTGGAACACGCTGATTTACAACTTCAGCCGGGAAGAGGTGCGCAATTTTCTGGTGGGCAACGCCTTGTTCTGGATTGAGCGTTATGGCGTGGACGGCTTGCGGGTGGATGCGGTTGCGTCCATGCTGTACCGCGACTACAGCCGCCCCGAGGGCGAGTGGATTCCCAACCACCAAGGCGGGCGAGAGAACTTCGAGGCGATTGACTTTTTGCGGGAGGTCAACGAGGTGATCGGCCTGCACGCCCCTGGCGCAGTTACTGTGGCGGAGGAGTCAACCTCCTACTGCGGTGTCACGGCCCCGCCCTGGTGCGGCGGGCTGGGGTTTCACTACAAATGGAACCTGGGCTGGATGCATGACACGCTGGACTACTTTGCGCTGGACCCGGTGTACCGCGCGCACCACCATGACAGCATCAGCTTTGCCATGATGTACGCCTACAGCGAGCACTTTGTGTTGGCCCTGTCGCATGACGAGGTGGTGCACGGCAAGGGTTCGCTGTACGCCAAGATGTGGGGCGACCCCTGGCAAAAAATGGCAAATTTGCGCACGCTGTACGCCCTGATGTATGCCCACCCGGGGCGCAAGCTGTTGTTCATGGGCAGCGAGCTGGCTCAGCTGCATGAGTGGAGCCATGACGCGGAACTTGATTGGGGTCTGTTGCAAGACCCCCGCCATGCGGGCATCCAGCGCTTGGTGCGCGACCTCAATCGCCTGTACCGCAACAGCCCAGCCCTGTACGCCTGTGATGACGACCCCAGCGGGTTTGCTTGGATCGATGTGAGCGACCGCGCGCAGTCCGTATTCAGTTTTATGCGACGGGCCGAGACTCAGGGTTCGTGCATCGTCGTGGTGTGCAATATGACCCCGGTGGTGCGCCACGGCTTCCGCTTGGGGGTGCCGCAAGCGGGCGTCTGGACGGAGGTGCTGAACACGGACTCGGCCCATTACGGCGGCAGCGACATGGGGAACTGTGGGGCGGTCATTGCCCAGCCAATACCCAGCCATGGCCATCCCCAGTCCTTGGTGCTGAACCTGCCGCCCTTGGGTGCCCTGTGGTTGGCGCCCCATACACCATGGTGAATCCTGCGGGCGCCCTGGTGCCCATGCGCTTGTGCGAGGCCGGGCAGCCGTGGCCCATGGGCGCAGATTGCGGGGTCCAAGGCGCGCGCGCGGGGGTGAACTTTGCCGTGTACTCGCGCCACGCCCAGCGGATGGAGCTTTGCCTGTACGACCCTTTGGGTGTGCGTGAAACAGCCCGCTACGACTTGAACGCCAGCGCCGAAGGCACCTGGCACGGTTTTGTCGCGGGGCTAGAGGCGGGGCAACTCTACGGCTACCGGGCCCATGGCCCCTACGCCCCGTTACGCGGACAACGCTTTAATCCAGCCAAGCTGCTGGTAGACCCGTTTGCCCGGGCCGTGGTGGGCGACACGCAGCAGCTTGCCCTGGAGTTCGATTACCAGGGCGATTCCCCGCCTGCAGTTCCCGACACCACCGACAATGCCGCACGCATTCCAAAATCCCAGGTTCTCGACCGGGGGCAGGAGTTGCTCGAGGGGGCGGCCATTGCGCCCCATCCCCGCACGGCCTGGGCGCACACCGTGCTGTACGAGGCGCATGTCAAAGGACTCACCCAAATCCATCCGGACGTGCCAGAAGAATGGCGTGGCAGCTATGCCGGCGTGGCCAGCCCCGCTATGCTGACGCACTACCAACGCCTAGGCATCACCACCTTGTGTCTGCTGCCGGTACACCTGCATATAACAGAGGTGCACTTGCTGCGAAAAGGGCTGAGCAACTACTGGGGCTACAACACGCTGGGCTACTTCATCCCGGAGCACCGCTATGCCAGCGGCAGCTTTTCGGATGCGCGCACCGAATTCCGCCACATGGTGGACCAACTCCACCGCCATGGGTTGGAGGTGGTGCTGGACGTGGTGTTCAACCACAGTGCCGAGGGCGACACCCTGGGCCCCACCCTGAGCTGGCGAGGGCTGGACAACGCCAGTTGGTACAAGCTCGATGAGCGCGCGCAGTACCGCAATGACAGTGGATGTGGCAACAGCCTAGACCTGGCGCAACCGTGTGCGGTGCAGCTGGTCATGGACAGCCTGCGTTGGTGGGTGCAGGCCTTTGGCGTAGACGGTTTCCGCTTTGATTTGGCCACCGCATTGGGCCGTGACCCGGTCTTGAACCACGACTTTCATCCCCTGTCCGGCCTGTTGACGGCCATAGGGCAGGACCCGGTGCTGACGGGGGTCAAACTGATCGCCGAGCCCTGGGATCTGGGCCCAGACGGCTACCAGTTGGGCCGCTTTCCTGCCGGCTGGGCGGAGTGGAATGACCGCTTTCGCGACTCGGCGCGCGCCTACTGGCTGGGGTTTGAACACCCGCGTGGTGAGTTCGCGCGGCGGCTCACCGGCTCCAGTGATGTGTTCAAGGCCAGTGGACGCAGCCCCTTGTCCAGCATCAACCTGATCACAGCCCATGACGGCATGACGCTGGCCGACCTGACTGCCTACCAGCACAAACACAATGCTGCCAACCTGGAGGGCAACCGCGATGGCCACAACCACAACCTCAGCGCCAATGGCGGGGCCGAAGGGCCGACCTCCATTGGGTCCGTGCTGGCGCAGCGCGGCACCTGGCGCCGCGCATTGCTGAGCACACTGCTGTGCGCCCAAGGCGTGCCGCAACTGCTGGCGGGCGATGAGTTTGGGCAGACCCAGCAGGGCAACAACAACGCCTATTGCCAGGACAACCCGATCAGTTGGTTGCATTGGCAAGACGCCGACAAGGCGCAAGTCGATTTTGTGGCCGCCCTGATCCACCTGCGCCAGAACCACGCCGCTTTGCGCAATGCACAGTGGTTCTCTGGTGAGCAAGACATTGCCTGGCGAAACCCCGATGGCAGCACGATGTCGGACTCCGATTGGGCGGACCCCCTGCAGCACAGCGTGGTCTGTCTGATCCAGTCCGCTGACACGGCCCACGCGGTTCAAGAGCGGTGGCTGCTGGTGTTTAACCCTTGCAGCCAGGCGCTGACCTGTGTGTTGCCTGCGGGGCCATGGTTGCCGGTGCTGAACAGTGCGGCCGGCGTGGCGCTAAACGCGAGTCAGTGGGAGCAGGTGGTGCCCAGCGTGGGGACGGTCACCGTACCGGCACAAGCTGTATTTGGAATGGTTCAGCCATGAGTCACTTACCTCCGGCCATTTTGTCGCAACGCACCGGCGGGGTCTTGTTGCACCTCACGTCGTTGCCGGGGCCCAACGGCTCGGGGGACCTGGGGGTCAACGCCTACCACTTTGTAGACTGGCTGGCGTCCGCCGGGCAGGGGTTGTGGCAGATCCTGCCTTTGTCACCGGTGGGCTCAGGCAATTCGCCGTACCACAGTGTGTCCAGTTTCGCCGGCAACCCCCTGCTGGTGGACCTGGATGATTTGGTGCAGTGTGGCTGGCTGTCGGCACAGCCTGCGCCGGAATTCGCAAGCGCGCACTGCGAGTTTGATCGGGTGGCACCCTACCGCATGGCGCGTCTGCAAGAGGCGTGGCAGGGCTTTTTGCAGCAAGCGTCTGCATCGCAGCATACGGAGTTTGGGTTGTTTTGTATGCTGCAAGCCCAGTGGCTGGAAGACTATGCGCTCTTCATGGCGCTGGAGTCGGGGCACGGCAAGCTATGGACCCAATGGCCGGAGCCGCTGCGATGCCGTGATGTCCATGCCTTGGCGCAATTCAGCCGGGACCAAGCCGATGCCTTGGGATTCTTCCGCTTTGTGCAGTGGAGGTTTCATCTGCAGTGGCAGCGCCTGAAGGCCTATGCCCACCTGCGCGGTGTTTTCATCATTGGCGATGCGCCCATTTTTGTGGCGCACCACAGTGCCGACGTCTGGGCCAGCGCCGATCTTTATCTGTTGGATGACGCCGCCCAGCCCACCGTGGTGGCGGGTGTTCCCCCCGACTATTTCAGCAGCACCGGGCAGCGCTGGGGCAATCCCCTGTACCGCTGGGACGCCATGCAAAGAACAAATTTTGCGTGGTGGAAAGCCCGGCTCGGGCACCTGCTCACTCTGGTGGATGTGGTGCGGCTGGACCATTTTCGGGGGTTTGAGTCCTACTGGGAAATACCGGCCCACGAGCCCACTGCCATTGCCGGTTGCTGGAAAAAAGGCCCCGGCAAGCTGCTATTCGATGCGCTCGCAGCCGATGCGAATGTGGTGGACGCCTGTGGGCGCTTGCCGATCATCGCCGAAGACCTGGGGCTCATTACCGAAGAAGTAACCGCCTTGCGCCTGGCCTGCGGCTTCCCGGGCATGCGTGTGTTGCAGTTTGCTTTTGGCGACACGCCGGACAACCCTTACTTGCCGCACAACTACGATGCGCTGACCGTGGCCTACACCGGAACGCACGACAACGACACCTCGGTGGGCTGGTGGCAAAAGGCCGGTGACAGCGAGCGCAGTGCCGCGCGCAACTACCTGGGGCCGCAGGCCGACACCGAGATCCACTGGGCCATGATGCGGGCGCTTTCGCAGTCGCTGGCCAACACGGTGATCTTCCCTTTTCAGGATGTGCTGGGGCTTGACAGCGCACACCGCATGAACACGCCCGGTTTGGCACAGGGTTGCTGGCAATGGCGGTTTGACTGGAGCCAAGTGCAAAGCGAGCCAGCCCAGCGCTTGGCCGACATGACCAGCGCCCACGGCCGCAACGTGGGGGCCAACCATGGCACAAGGCATCCGGCCTGAATCTTTTCGATCTTTCACCGTTATTTGAAGGGGGTTTATATGCAAGATGGTGCGCATCACAGACCGGTTCGCCGGACGATTGCCCTGGTACTGGCGGGTGGCCGGGGGTCACGCCTGCACGCGCTCACCGAGCACTGCGCGAAGCCGGCCGTGCACTTTGGCGGCAAGTTTCGAATCATCGACTTTGTGTTGTCCAACTGCGTGAACTCGGGCCTGCACCGCATTGGCGTGTTGACCCAGTACAAGTCGCACAGTTTGCTGCGCCACGTGCAGCACGGGTGGTCGTTCCTGCGCAACGAGGTCAATGAGTTCATTGACTTGCTGCCCGCGCAGCAGCGCATTGACGAAGAGTCTTGGTACCGGGGCACCGCCGATGCGGTGTTTCAAAACCTGGACATCTTGCGCGAGCACGACCCCCAGTACATTTTGATTCTGGCGGGCGACCATGTGTACAAAATGAACTATGCCAGCCTGATTGACGACCATGTAGCACAGGGCGCACCCTGCACCGTGGCGTGTATTGAAGTACCCGTCGAAGATGCCGCTGCCTTTGGTGTCATGTCGGTGGACACCAACCGCCGTATCACCGGTTTTGAAGAAAAACCGGCGCACCCGCAAGGCATGCCCGGGCGGCCTGACATGGCATTGGCCAGCATGGGGGTGTATGTCTTCAATGCCAGATATCTGTTTGAGGCGCTGGAGACAGATATCTTGAACCCGTCCTCGACCCACGATTTTGGCAAGGACCTGATTCCCGCCATGGTCTCGCGTGGCGAGGCGCTGGCACACCCGTTCGCGATGTCGTGTGTGCGCACCAACGACGAGGCTCCCTCCTACTGGCGTGACGTGGGCACGGTCGATGCCTACTGGGCCAGCAACATCGACTTGACGGCCATCACCCCGGAGCTGGATTTGTACGATCGGGATTGGCCGATCTGGACCTACCAGCCCACCACGGCGCCTGCCAAGTTCGTGTTTGACGACGATGGACGCCGCGGCATGGCGGTGGATTCGATGGTCGGCAGCGGCTGCATCGTGTCAGGCGCGGCTGTGCGGCGATCCGTGCTGTTCACCAGGGTTCAGGTGCACTCCTACGCCAGCGTCGAGGACACCGTTGTCCTGCCCGATGCCGACATCGGGCGGCATTGCCGATTACGAAAAGTGGTCATCGACGAAGGTTGCCACGTTCCGGCTGGCATGACGATAGGCTACGACGCCCAAGCGGACGCGCGGCGCTTTTTCCGCAGCCCCGAAGGTGTGGTGCTGGTCACTACCGCCATGCTCAAAGCCCTGGAGAATGCCAAGAAATGAAAGTCTTGTATGTGTGCTCCGAGCTGTACCCGTTTCTAAAAACGGGCGGTTTGGCCGATGTCGGCGCAGGGCTGGCGCCCGCACTCCAGGCGGCCGGCTGCGATGTTCGCCTGCTGCTGCCGGCATTTCCGGCCATTGCGGATCAGGCGCTTACACAGCGGTCGCTTGCCGCCTTGCCGGGCGGACCAACGCCCTGGGGCACTGCTGGGCCGGTGCTGCCGGCTGCGGAGGTCGTCCTGGCAACCCTGCCTGCGCTGGACGTGCCAGTGTATTTGCTGCGCGCCTCTAGCTTGTATGACCGACCGGGCAACCCCTACCTGGATGCAAATGGCAATGACTGGGGTGACAACGCACAACGCTTTGCTGGGCTGGGCTGGGCTGGCGCCACACTGGGGCAGGGGCTTGATCCCGACTGGGTACCGGACATCGTTCACTGCCATGACTGGCACGCCGGCTTGACTCCGGCGTACCTGCGGGCCTTTGCCGACGCCGGGCAGCGCACCCCTGCCACCGTCTTCAGTATTCACAACCTGGCCTACCAGGGCTTGTTCCCCCGCGGGGTGTTCCACCAGCTCGGCCTGCCGGAGCACTTTTTTGGCATAAATGGGCTGGAGTTTTTTGACCGGGTCTCGTTCATGAAAGCGGGCATCCAGTTTGCCGAACGCATCACGACGGTCAGCCCCACCTATGCCCGGGAGATATTGTCAGAACCCCAAGGCTGTGGGTTGGATGGTTTGCTGCGCGAGCGTGCGCACCTGGTGTCGGGCATTCTCAATGGTGTGGACCCCCTGGTTTGGGATCCTTCCCGGGATGCCCTGTTGCCCATGGGCTATGACGCAGGCACGTTAAAAAACAAGGCTGTGTCCAAGCGCGCCCTGCAATTGGCGTACGGGCTGGAGCCACGCCCCGACGCCGTGGTGTTTGGTGTCGTGAGCCGGTTGACCACCCAAAAGGGTCTGCATTTGCTACCCCAGGTCTTGGGCGAGTTGGTGCAGCGCGGCGGGCAGCTCGCCCTGCTGGGGCAGGGAGATACTGGCCTGGAAGACGCCCTGCTTGCGGCCACCCGGCAATACCACGGGCAAGTGGGGGTGCGCATTGGCTATGACGAGGCAACGGCCCATCGGGTGGTCGCCGGGTCTGACGTGATTTTGGTGCCCTCCGAATTCGAGCCCTGTGGCCTGACTCAGTTGTACGGGCTGCGCTACGGCACGCTGCCGCTGGTGCGCCGTGTTGGCGGCTTGGCCGATACCGTGGTCGATTGCACGCCGGACAATTTGCGCGCCGGCACCGCGACCGGATTTGTATTTGACGACCTCAACGCCCACGATTTGCGCTTGGCCTTGCTGCGCGTTTTTGACCTATCGCAACGCCCCGGGGATTGGCATGCAGTGCAATGCACCGGGATGGCGCTGCGGTTTGATTGGGCCACCGCAGCGCAAAACTACCTGGACTTGTTTCGCATGCTTCGCCCGGCTGTTTAGCGCTATATTGGCAAATTCAGGAGGCTATCCACCATGCCCACCAACCCCATTTTTCAGTTTGACAAGCCCACCAACAGCGTGGAGGACTTGCGACGCGCCATCTCCAACCGGCTGGTCTACCAGGTCGGTAAAGACCTGCGTTCGGCCACGCAACGTGATTGGCTGTTTGCCGTTTTTCATGCGGTGCGTGATCGCATCGTGGACACCTGGCGCGAATCGCTGGCCCAAGCCGAGGACCAGGATGCCAAGCGCGTGTACTACCTGTCCATGGAATTTCTAACCGGTCGCGCCCTCACCAACGCCATGCTGGCGGCCGAAATTTATGAGCCCATCAAGCAGGCCTGTTCGCTCTTGGGTGCCGACTTCGATGCCTTGATTGACCTGGAGCCCGATGCGGGGCTGGGCAATGGTGGCTTGGGTCGGTTGGCCGCTTGTTTCTTGGACTCCCTGGCGTCCCTGGGGCTGCCGGGCATGGGCTATGGCATTCGCTATGAGTTCGGCATGTTTGCCCAGCGCATTGAGCACGGTCAGCAAGTGGAAATGCCGGATTACTGGCTGGTCAATGGCTACCCGTGGGAGTTCATGCGCCCGGAGTTGAGCTACACCATCCGCTTCCACGGACGCCTGGTACCACAAAACGGCCATTCCCTTTGGGTCGATACCGAAGACGTGATCGCCACCGCCTACGACAGCGGCGTGCCCGGCTACAAGCTGCGCAGTGTGGTCACTCTGCGCCTGTGGTCGGCGCGCGCCAGTGGTGGTGTCAATCTGGATGCGTTCAACCGTGGCGACTACATCCAGGCCGTGGCCAGCAAAAACCTCTCGGAAAATGTCTCGCGTGTGCTGTACCCGGATGACCGCACCGAAGACGGCCGTGAGTTGCGGCTGCGCCAGGAGTACTTTTTTGTCAGCGCATCCCTGCAGGACATTTTGCGGCGCCACCTGAAAAGCCACGGCAACTTTGAGCTGTTTGCCGACAAGGTGGCCATCCACCTCAACGACACGCACCCCGCGCTGGCGGTGCCGGAGCTGATGCGCTTGCTGATGGATGACCACCATGTCCTGTGGGAGGCGGCCTGGGATTTGTGCACCCGCATCTTCTCGTACACCAACCACACCTTGATGGAGGAGGCGCTGGAGACCTGGCCGGTCGATCTGCTGGCGCGCGTGCTGCCACGGCACATGGGGCTGATCTATGACATCAACGCCCGCTTTCTGGCCGAGGTGCATGGGCGGTTCCCCAACGACAGCGCCCTGATGCGCAGAATCTCCCTGATCGAGGAGCGGGGCGTGCGCCGCGTGCGCATGGCCCACCTGTCGGCGCTGGCCAGCCACAAAATCAATGGGGTTTCGGCGCTGCACAGCCAGTTGATGGTTGACACCATTTTTTATGATTTTGCGCGGATGTACCCGGAGCGCTTCTGCAACAAAACCAACGGCATCACCCCGCGGCGCTGGCTGGCGCTGGCCAATCCGTCGCTGTCCACGCTGATCGACAACCACATCGGCCCCGACTGGCGGGGTGACTTGGACCAGCTCACGCGCCTGCGGGATTTGGCCGACGCGCCGGAGTTCCAAAATGCGTTTCTCCTGGCCAAGCAGCACAACAAGCGCCGCTTGGCGGACCTGCTGGCGCGCAATTACGGGTTTCTGGTCGATCCAGACAGTTTGTTCGACGTGCAGGTCAAACGCATGCACGAGTACAAGCGCCAGTTGCTCAATGTGCTGCATGTGATGACCCGCTACCACCAGATATTGGCGCGTCCCCATGCCAATTGGGTGCCGCGAACGGTCATCTTTGGCGGCAAGGCCGCGTCGGCCTATTACATGGCCAAACTGATCATTCGGCTGATCAATGACCTGGCCCGCGTGGTCAACAACGACCCGCGTATCGGGGCCGCGCTGCGTGTGGTGTTCATTCCGAACTACCGGGTTTCCCTGGCGGAGGTCATCATTCCGGCGGCCAACTTGTCGGAGCAAATCTCGACTGCCGGCACCGAGGCGTCTGGCACCGGCAACATGAAGTTCGCACTCAACGGAGCGCTCACCATCGGCACCTGGGACGGGGCCAACATCGAGATCGCCAACGAGGTGGGGCTGGACAACATCTTTGTATTTGGCAACCGCACCGAAAAGGTGGCAGAGTTGCGGGGCGAGGGCTACCGCCCGCGCGACTATTACGACAATAACTTCGACCTGAAGTACGCGATCGATCGCCTGGCCGAAGGCGAGTTCTCACCCGAAGAGCCGCAGCGCTACCGCGACATCGTCACCTCATTGCTGGAGTCAGACCACTACCAGCTCTTGGCAGACTATGCGGATTACGTCGCCGCACAGGACCGGGTGGATGAGCTGTACCGCACCCCTGCCGCCTGGACGCGCAGTGCCATCTTGAACGTGGCCGGCATGGGTGCGTTCTCGTCGGACCGCACGATTCGGGAATATGCCAGCGAAATCTGGGGCGTTAAGCCGATTCCGGTCCACTAGCTGGCACTGGCAAAGTGGTCAAACGAGGCGAAGGTGTTGGCCACCGGCGCACCGTTGCCGTCCACCAGGCGCAGCCCGGCCTGGGCTTCAATCTGGCCGATGCGCGTCACGGCGGTCGTGCTGGCGGTGGACGCCGCTTGCACCGCCGCGCGCTTAACTGCAGGCGCGGTGAACACCAGCTCATAGTCATCGCCCCCCGCCAGCACGCACTGGAGCCTTTGTGTAGAGCCATTTTTAGTGCCAAATAGGCCTGTAGCCCCCGCCGGATGTGCGCAAGCAGCTATCAAATCAATAGCATTTTGCGTTTGCACAGTGGCACCCACGCCCGAGCGTTCCAGGATGTGGCCCAGGTCACCCAGCAGCCCGTCACTGATGTCGGCACACGCGCTGGCAATGCCTCGCAGCGCCAAGCCCAGGCCCACACGGGGTGTGGGTTGCTCCAGGCGCTGGCGTGCCTGCGCCAACACCGCATCGGGCAGCACCAGCTTGCCTTGCAGCGCCTGCAGCGCCAGACGGGCATCGCCCAGCGTGCCGCTCACGTAAATGTCATCGCCCGCACGGGCGCCACTGCGCAGCAAGGCTTGCCCTGGCGGCACTTCTCCAAACACGGTGATGCAAATATTCAGCGGCCCTTGGGTCGTGTCACCCCCCACCAGTTCGCACCCGTGGGCATCCGCCAGCGCCAGCAAGCCTTGTGAAAAGGGCTCCAGCCACGCGGCGTTGGCCTCGGGCAGCGCCAGCGCCAGGGCAAAGCCCATTGGGCGTGCGCCACAGGCGGCCAGATCGCTCAGGTTCACGGCCAAGGCCTTGTGGCCCAGTGCGCGGGGCCCGGTGTCGGCAAAAAAGTGCCGTCCCGCCACCAGCATGTCGCACGACACGGCCATCTGCATGCCCGGGGTGGGTTGCAACAGGGCGCAGTCATCGCCAATGCCGAGCGCCACACCTCGGGCCGCCGGGCGCCCGGCGCGGGTAAAAAAGCGTTGGATCAGTTCAAACTCGCCCATGGCCGGGGGCCCCGCTCAGTGCAGGGTGCGTGAGCCGTTGACGCCGGGCTCGCTCAAGGCATCCAGCACAAACATGGGGATGTCGGCATCGAACTTTTCGCCATCTTCGGCGACACAAAAGAAGCTGCCATGCATGGTGCCGGTGGGGGTGCGCAGGCGGGTGCCGCTGGTGTATTCAAACGATTGGCCGGGTTTAAGCAGCGGCTGCTGCCCCACCACGCCCAGGCCTTTGACTTTTTCGGTCAGGCCGTTGGAGTCGTTGACATTCCAGGTGCGTGAAATCAGCTGGGCCGCCACTTCGCCCGTGTTTGTAATGGTGATGGTGTACGCAAACACGTACTGGTGGTCTTCGGGCGAGGATTGCTCGGGGAGGTACTGTGGCAACACCTCCACCATAAATTGGTACTTGGACATAAGTTGCAATGCTACCTGCGAAAATGTCCGCTTCGCCATCTCTTGAGAAATGCCCTTGCCATGACCTTCCGAATTGCCCCCTCCATTTTGTCCGCCGACTTTGCCCGCTTGGGCGAAGAGGTGAAAAACGTCATTGCGGCCGGCTCCGACTGGATCCACTTTGACGTGATGGATAACCACTATGTGCCCAACCTCACCTTTGGTCCCATGGTCTGCCAGGCGCTCAAGCCCCATGCCAAAACAGCGGGCGGCGTGGCGGTGCCGATTGATGTGCATTTGATGATTTCCCCGGTGGACGCGCTGGCCGCTGCCTTTGCCGACGCGGGGGCTGACCTGATCAGCTTTCACCCCGATGCGTCCGCGCATGTGCACCGCAGCATTCAGTGCATCAAAGCCAAAGGCTGCCAGGTGGGGCTGACCTTTAACCCGGCCGAGCCGCTGGATGTGCTGGACTGGGTGATTGACGACATTGACCTGGTGCTCATCATGAGCGTCAACCCCGGCTTTGGCGGTCAGAGCTTTATTGATTCGGCGCTGCGCAAGATCGAAGACGTGCGCCGGCGCATCATCGCCAGCGGCAAAGACATTCGCCTGGAGGTGGACGGCGGTATCAAGGTCGACAACATCCGCCGGGTTGCCGACGCGGGTGCCGACACCTTTGTGGCGGGCAGCGCCATCTTTGGCAAGCCCGACTACAAGAGCGTGGTCGACGCAATGCGTGTCGAGCTGGCGAACTCAAGCGCCAAGACTTAAAAAGTCTCCCATTCGTCGTCTCCCCCTTTGGGGGTGGGGGCTTTGGTCGCAGCGGCTTGGCTTGCCGCCATCTTCACGGGGACGGTGACTGCAGCCTTGGCGGCGGGTGCCCTTTGTGGCGCGGGTGCGCGGGCTGCCGCACCTTTTGGGATCCCTCCTTCGCGCCGGTCGTTACCCTTGAAGGCGGGCGCGCCGGGTTTGTGCGAGCGCGTCGCGGCGACCGTCGCTATCCCCTGGTGAGCATCGTTGGCATTGAGCTTGAACACCGCCACGATTTGCACCAGGTCCTGCGCTTGGGACTTGAGGCTGCTGGCGGCGGCGGCCATTTCTTCCACCAACGCTGCATTCTGCTGCGTGGCCTGGTCCATCTGTGAAACAGATTGGCCGATCTCGGACACCCCGGCTGCCTGCTCGCTGCTGGCCGCACTGATCTCGCCCATGATGTCAGTCACGCGGCGGATGCTGGTCACCACCTCCGTCATGGTGACGCCTGCCTGGTCGACCAAGGTGGTTCCGTGCTCCACGCGCTCTACACTGGCGTTGATCAGGCTCTTGATTTCTTTGGCCGCATCGGCCGAACGCCCAGCCAGCGAACGCACCTCGGAGGCCACCACCGCAAAGCCCCGGCCCTGCTCACCGGCGCGGGCCGCTTCCACCGCTGCGTTGAGCGCCAGGATGTTGGTCTGAAACGCAATGCCGTCAATCACGCTGATGATGTCGCTGATCTTGCGGCTCGACTCGTTAATGTCCTTCATGGTTTCCACCACCTGCGCCACCACGGCGCCGCCTTCGCTGGCAATGGTCGACGCGCTGCCGGCCAACTGGTTGGCGTGGTGCGCACTGTCGGCGTTTTGCTTTACCGTGGAGTTGAGAGCGCTCATGGCGGAGGTGGTTTTCTCCAGGGCACTGGCCTGGCTCTCGGTGCGGTTGGACAGGTCGGTGTTACCCGAGGCGATTTCCGCGCTGGCGGTGGCCACGTTTTCGGCGCTGATCTTGACACTGCGAACAATGCCGCCAAAGCTGCCTTGCATGCGTGCCATGGCAGTCAGGAGTTGCACGGTTTCCTCGTTGCCCGACGGGTTCACGGTGAGCGACAAATCGCCCAGCGCCAACTGGTCGGCAATGTGCACCGCATGCGCCATGGGGCGCGCCAGATGTTTGGCCAGCCACAAGGCCGCAAAGACCAGCAGCGCCGTGGCAAAAGCCAGGCCCAGCCCGACTTGGAGCAATGTCTGATTGGCTGCGCCCTGGGCGGCCTCACCCATGGCCTGGGCGTTCTTTTCAATCGCCACGCCTTGCTGGGCCATCTGCTTTTCAAGTGCATCAAACTGGGTCTGGAAGGCTGGCACGGCGGCCTGCGCGGCCACTGGGTCCGCCACCGCCAGTTTCAGTACCTCTGCCGCGGTGTCGGCATAGGTCTTCACCAGGGGCATGGTTTGCGTGACGATGCCTTTGACTTCGGGGGAGGTGGGCAGAGACTGCAAGAACTCCAGATTCTTGTTGAAGGTGGCGGCGTGTTCCTGCAAGCCCTTTTGGGCTTGGCCGATCTGCGCCTCGTCCTTGTTAAGGGACCCCAGCAAGGCCAGTAGCACATCGCCGCGGATGGCGTCATGCATCATGTCGGCCGACTGGTTGGCTTGCAGGGCCAGGCCGGTATTGGTGGAGTCTTCGATGGCACTGGCTAAGAGGTTGGCATTGCGCAGGCCAATGCCGCCGACCAGACCGGCCATCAGCACCCCCACCAGGCCCAAAGTCAAAATTTGATTGCGTAGTTTCATCATGAACCCCGTGTTAAATAGTAATGCGTTGGCTACCGGCGCTGGGAAGCTTCACTTTATCCAAAATGTCCTGGGTTTTCATCGTAAGACGAAAAAAAACCTGCAGCCAAGGGTCTGCAGGTGATGCGAAACGCGGTTGGCGCTACGTCGCTATTGCTATTTGATACCCAGCATGGCGTCTTTCAGCTTCCAATCGGCGGGGCTTTGGCCAAACCAGATAGACATCAGTGCGGCAAAAAATTCGGGCTCTTTGAATGGCTCACCTTGCACTTTTCCCTTGGCCGTAATGACCAGGCCCGTGCCGGGGAGCCAGTCCAGCGTAATGATGTCACCGGGCAGCAAAACTTTGTTAATGGTGAAAATATCGCCCATACGGATCATGCCGGGGACCAGCTTGGACATCTGATTTTTTTGCACATTGTCTTCCATGCCGCGCGTCAGAAGCTTGCCAAAAGATCCCGCCTCAACTTCGCGCAAGAAAGTCATGGAAAGCCGCTTGGGCCCAGGTGCCGCCACCAATTCCTCCAAAGTTGACACCGGCTTGCTTGTGTAAAGTTCCCCCACATAGACTTTGACGATCTTGTAGCGAATGCCCGCACCGTTGAGCAGCAGTTTTGCGCCGCCCACATTGGCGCTGTCTTCTACTTTGACGCCAGCGATATCCAGCGTGGCTGCCATGGCCGCACCGGCCAAAAGCATCGCTGCGATAGATAGCAATAGTTGTTTCATGAATTGCATGTTGATTTGGGTACTTGAAAATAGAACGATCGTTCGTTAATGGAAATTATTCTGCCCTTTTGTCATGCCGGGTCTATAAGGGTATTCCAGCAACTGGCCGCGCCTGGAGCGAATAACACGGCGTTTGAAGCCGCACAAGGGCCTGGGTTTGCTACACTGACACCATGTTTATCCACCGCATCACGATTACAGGTTGTAGCGACCGGGGGGCTTGGCCCTGGCGGGCTTTGACCGTACTGCCTGACGCTGTGTATTTGCCCAACGCCTGACTAATTGGCGGTGCCGCGCGGCTTCACGGCAAGCTCATGCGCGGTCCAATGGGCGGATTCTTCCCCCGATCTGTTGCGCGCACCCTGATCTTTGCGACTCGTTCTGCAAAACCAGCGGCCCCCCCCATTTTTTGCGAGGCACACTGATCCGTGATGACTGAAACTGAATTTCAAGCGCTGTCTGCGCAAGGTTTTAACCGTATTCCCTTGATGGCCCAGGCCTTTGCCGACCTGGAAACGCCACTGTCTTTGTACCTGAAGCTAGCCAACAACGCCCCCTACAGCTTTTTGCTGGAATCGGTGGTGGGTGGGGAACGTTTTGGGCGTTACAGCTTCATTGGCCTGCCAGCCCGCACCCTGGTGCGGGCCAGTGGGTTTGGCCAAGCCGCTCGCACCGAGGTGGTGACCGACGGTGTGGTGGTGGAAACCTCCAGGCTCAATCCGCTGGACTTCATCACCCAGTACCAGGCCCGTTTCAAGGTGGCGCTGCGCCCGGGGCTGCCGCGCTTTTGTGGCGGACTGGCCGGCTACTTTGGTTACGACGCCGTGCGCTACATTGAGAAAAAGCTGGAGGCCACCTGTCCGCCCGATGAGTTGGGCTGCCCCGACATCCTGCTGCTGCAGTGCGAAGAGCTGGCGGTGATCGACAACCTGTCGGGCAAGCTGTACTTGATGGTGTACGTCGACCCCGGCTTACCTGACGCCTTGGCGCGTGGCAATGCCCGCCTGGCAGAACTCAAGGCCCAGCTGGCGCAGGCGGTGAATGTGCCGCCTGTCAAACCCACCGCCAGCCACCCCACCGTGCGCGACTTTGCCAAGGCGGACTACATTGCGGCGGTGGAGCGCGCCAAGGAGCTGATCGCCGGTGGCGATTTCATGCAGGTGCAAGTGGGCCAGCGCATCAAGAAGCGCTACACCGAGTCCCCTTTGAGTCTGTACCGGGCGTTGCGCTCGCTCAACCCCAGTCCCTATATGTATTACTACCATTTTGGGGATTTCCATGTGGTGGGGGCCAGCCCAGAGATTTTGGTGCGCCAGGAGCAGGTCACGACCAACGGCGCGCCTGAGCAGAAAATCACCATCCGCCCGCTGGCCGGCACCCGCCCGCGCGGCGCCACGCCTGAGTTGGACAAGGCGGCCGAGGTCGAGCTGATTGGCGACCCCAAAGAGCGCGCAGAGCACGTCATGTTGATTGATCTGGCGCGCAACGATATTGGCCGCATCGCCAAAATCGGCAGCGTCAAGGTCACCGATGCGTTTTGCGTCGAGCGCTACAGCCATGTGATGCACATCGTGAGCAACGTCGAAGGCACGCTGGTCGACGGCCCCGATGGCCGCCCGCTGGGCAGCATGGATGTGCTGCGGGCTACTTTTCCGGCGGGCACTCTGACCGGTGCGCCCAAGGTGCACGCCATGGAGCTGATCGACCAGTTGGAGCCCATCAAGCGCGGCATTTACGGTGGTGCCTGCGGCTACCTGAGTTACGCCGGGGACATGGACGTGGCCATTGCCATTCGCACCGGCATTATTAAGGACCAGACCCTGTACGTGCAGGCGGCGGCCGGAGTCGTGGCCGACAGCGTGCCCGAGCTGGAATGGAAAGAGACCGAAGCCAAGGCCCGTGCCTTGTTGCGCGCCGCCGAGTTGGTAGAAGAAGGGCTGGAGTAAACCGATGACGATCCCATCACACCCCAAAGTGCAGCATTGCACCACCATGGCCGAAGTGCGCTCGCACATCGACGCATTGGACACCCAAATCGTGGCCCTGCTGGCGGAGCGTGGCGGCTATGTCGCCCAAGCGGCCCGCATCAAGCCCAGCGCGGACCTGATTTTTGACCATGACCGTATCGAGTTCATTGTGGCCCGCGTGCGCGAGATGGCGCTCAAGCAGGGTGCGCCCGAGGCGGTGGCCGAAGCCACCTACCGCGCCATGATTACGGCATTCATCGAATATGAACACGGCGAGTTCGCGCGCCTGAAAACCGGGAGCGCCGCATGAAACTCGTGATGATCGACAACTACGACAGCTTCACCTACAACATCGTCCAGTACTTGGGCGAGTTGGGGGCCGAGGTTTCTGTGTTTCGCAATGACGAAATCACGGTGGCGGAGCTGGATGCCCTGTTTGCGGCCGGGAATATGGACCGTTTGGTGGTCTCGCCCGGACCCTGCTCGCCCGCCGAGGCCGGTATTTCGGTGGCCGCCATTCAGCACTTCATGGGCAAGCTGCCGGTGTTGGGCGTGTGCCTGGGACACCAGTCGATCGGTGCGGCACTGGGCGGGAAAATCATCCGGGCGCAGCAGCTGATGCACGGTAAAACGTCACAGATCACCACCACCGGGGAGGGCGTTTTCGCGGAACTGCCCCGTCAGTTCACCGTCAACCGCTACCACTCGCTGGCAATTGAGCGCGCCACCTGCCCGAAAGAGCTGGCGATCACAGCCTGGACAGACGACGGTGAAATCATGGGTGTGCGCCACACGGGGCTTGCGCACGCGGTGCGCATGGAGGGCGTGCAGTTTCACCCGGAGTCCATCCTGACCGAGCATGGGCACGCTATGCTGAAGAATTTTTTGCTGTAATCGCATGGCGGATTGCTATTAATATGATAGCTGCTTGCGCATATTCCACGGGGGCTGGAGGCCAATATGACTCATAAATTCGGCGTCAAATGGGTGGATCTGCGCAGCGACACTGTCACCCAGCCCACGCCGGCGGTGCGCGAGGCCATGATGGCAGCGCCTTTGGGTGACGACGTGTTTGGCGATGACCCTAGCGTCAACGCGCTGCAAGACAAAATTGCGGCCATGTTGGGCTTCGAGGCGGCGCTCTTCATGCCCACCGGCACCCAAAGCAATTTGTGTGCGCTGCTGGCCCATTGCGGGCGGGGGGATGAATACATCGTCGGTCAACTGGCTCACACCTACCGCTACGAGGGGGGCGGTGCGGCCGTGCTGGGCAGCATTCAACCCCAGCCGCTGGCGCAGGATGCGACCGGCCAGATGCTGCTGTCCGACATTGCCGCGGCCGTCAAACCGGACGACTGCCACTTTGCCCGCACCCGCCTTTTGTGCCTGGAAAACACCTGGAACGGCCACCGTATGCCCCTGGAGTACCTCCAGCAGGCCACCGATCTGGCGCGTGAAAAAGGCCTGGCGTGTCATCTGGATGGCGCGCGGCTGTTCAATGCGGCGGTAGATCAGGCTGCGGCTGCACAGACGGTGGTCGGCACCCAGGTTTTGGCATCAAATACGGCTTCAGCCCCCGTAGAATATGCGCGAGCAGCTATTAATTCAGGAGCAATAGTGGCTGAGGCGCGGCGCATCACCCACCACTTTGACAGTGTTTCGGTCTGCTTCAGCAAAGGGCTGGGGGCGCCGATTGGGTCCGCTTTGTGCGGCAGCAAAGCATTGATTGCCCACGCCCACCGCATCCGCAAGATGGCGGGCGGCGGCATGCGCCAGGCCGGTTTGCTGGCGGCGGCGGCGTCCTACGCGCTGGACAACCATCTTGAGCGCCTGGCCGATGACCACGCTTTGGCACAACAACTGGCCCAGGGCCTTGCCGGGATCGACGGCTTGCGCGTGAAGTCGGCGCAAACCAACATCGTGTTTGTGGATGTGGACCATGGGCGCGGACCGCAACTGCTGGAGTACCTGCAGCAGCAGGGGGTGCTGGCCACCGGCCTGATCGGCCTGCGCTTTGTGACCCATTTGGATGTGGACGCCGCCGGCATCGCGCACACTCTGGACTGCATACGGCGGTTTTTTGGTGAAGCCACACCGGACCGGGCACCCGTGTCGGGCCGCGGCGTGTACTGAATCCGCCATCCGTCGCCACGCCCCAATTCATCGCCCCCCTCAGATTCAGGAGACATTGATGCCCCACCAGCCCGTACAAATCACCCCCCAGCAGGCGCTGCAGCGCACCATCGAGCACCGTGAAATCTTCCACGACGAGATGCTGCACCTGATGCGCCAAATCATGTCGGGCGAGATGTCCCCGGTGATGATGGCTGCGCTGATCACCGGCCTGCGGGTCAAAAAAGAAACCATCGGCGAGATCACCGCCGCCGCACAGGTGATGCGCGAACTGTCCACCAAGGTGGAGGTGGCCGACAAAACCCATCTGGTCGATATTGTGGGCACCGGTGGCGACGGATCGCACACTTTCAACATCTCCACCTGCTCCATGTTTGTGGCCGCCGCCGCCGGGGCCAAGGTCAGCAAGCACGGCGGGCGCAGTGTCAGCAGCAAGAGCGGCAGCGCCGATGTGCTGGAGGCGCTGGGCCTGAATATCAACCTCTCGCCTGCCGCGATTGCGCAGTGCATCGCCGAGGTCGGGGTCGGCTTCATGTTTGCGCCCAACCACCATCCGGCCATGAAAAACGTTGGCCCGGTGCGCCGCGAGCTGGGGATCAGAACCATCTTCAATATCCTGGGGCCGCTCACCAACCCGGCCAGCGCGCCCAATATCCTGATGGGCGTGTTCCATGCCGATTTGGTGGGCATTCAGGTGCGTGCTTTGCAGCGCTTGGGCGCCGAGCACGCCATTGTGGTCTTTGGGCGCGACGGCATGGACGAAGTGAGTTTGGGCGCTGCCACCCTGGTGGGGGAGCTGAAAGACGGGCAGATCACCGAATACGAGATTCACCCCGAAGACTTCGGCATGGTCATGGCCAGCAACCGGGCGCTAAAAGTGGAAACCGCCGCAGACTCCATGGCGATGCTGTTGGGCGTGTTGAACAACCAGCCTGGCCCGGCGAAAGACATTGTTGTGTTGAATGCCGGGGTCGCGTTGTACGCGGCCAATGTGGCCAATACCATGCTAGCCGGCATAGAGCAAGCGCGGGCAGCTATCGAATCAGGAGCGGCCAAGGCCAAGCTCGACGCGCTGGTGGCGCTTTCCACCCAGCTCGCACATTAAGGACATTTATGAGTGACATTCTCGACAAAATCGTTGCAGTCAAACACCAGGAGGTCGCGGCAGCGCTCAAACGCAAATCGCGCGAAGTCATGCGGGCCGACGCCGAGTCGCGGGTCCTGACGCGCGACTTTGTGGGGGCCATACGCGCCAAAATCGCAGCCGGTCAGCCGGCCGTGATTGCAGAAATCAAAAAGGCCAGCCCGTCCAAGGGCGTGCTGTGTGAAGACTTCATCCCCGCCGACATTGCGCAGACCTATGCCGAACATGGCGCAGCCTGCCTGTCGGTGCTGACCGATGTGCAATTTTTTCAAGGCCAGGTGGACTACCTCAAGCAGGCCCGTGCTTCCTGCCAGTTGCCGGTGCTGCGCAAGGATTTCATGGTGGATGCCTACCAAATCTACGAATCCCGCTCAATGGGGGCGGACTGTATTTTGCTGATTGCATCCTGCCTGGATGACGCGCAAATGAAGGACTTCGAAGCGATTGCTCTGGGTCTGGATATGGCCGTTTTGGTGGAGGTGCATGACGGTGCCGAGCTGGAGCGGGCGCTGAAGCTGAAAACCCCCCTGATAGGCATCAACAACCGCAACCTGAAGACTTTTGAGGTGTCGCTGGACACCACGCTGGGCTTGCGCGCGCAGGTCCCGGCGGACCGCATTTTGGTGACCGAAAGTGGCATTCATACCCGGGACGATGTGCTGCGCATGGGGGCCGCCGGTGTCAGTGCCTTCCTGGTGGGGGAGGCGTTCATGCGAGCGCCAGACCCTGGTGTGGCGTTGGACGCGCTGTTTGGCTGAAGTGGCACCCTTGTTTCAGGGACTTGCGGGTGGCAACCCCAATACGGACCTTTTTGGCGCGTCACTGAGCGTTTCGGACCAGTTGTTGGAGGCGAACCACGCGAAGTGGCTGGTGGCGCCGGGCTGGCAAGCGCTGGTAGACCAGTTCTTTCAATCAGACGCCGGCCAAGGCATGGTGCAGCTTCTGCGGCAGCGGCTCGATGCCGGCGCCGTTGTCTTTCCGCCGCAGCCGCTGCGTGCGCTGCAACTCACCCCGCCAGAGTCGGTGCGGGTGGTGATCTTGGGGCAAGACCCCTACCATGGGCGCGGGCAAGCCGAAGGCCTGGCATTTTCCGTGGCACCCGGCGTGCGAATCCCACCGTCCTTGCGCAATATTTTCAAAGAACTACAGCGCGATTTGGGCGTGCCAGCGCCTGCGTTCCCACTGCCGGGCGGAAGCCTGGTGCGCTGGGCGCACCAGGGCGTACTTTTGCTCAACACCTGCCTCACGGTGGAGGAGGGCTTGCCCGCCAGCCATTCGGGGCGGGGCTGGGAGCGTCTCACAGACGCCGTGATACGGCAGGTGTCTCAGGGGGCAGCACCGGTTGTCTTCATGCTGTGGGGCGCCCACGCCCAAAGCAAGCGGGCTTTGATTGATGCGTCACGGCACTTGGTGCTGACGGCCAATCATCCTTCGCCACTTTCGGCATTGCGTGCGCCAGCGCCGTTCATCGGCTGCGGGCACTTTTCCCGGGCGCTTACCTGGCTCGCGCAGCATCAGGGGCATAGCGCAAGCGACGCCGCAGGCATTTGGGGAGCAGATTCACAGAACTGATTGGAAAATAGTGGCGCTCTTAATGACGGACGCCGGATTCGGTGGCATAATCCGGGGTTCACCTTTGGAGAGGTGGCCGAGTGGTTAATGGCAGCAGACTGTAAATCTGCCCTCTTACGAGTACGCTGGTTCGAATCCAGCCCTCTCCACCAGTGACAGATTGATTGTTGGGGTTGATTGGCTTTTTGGATGTGTATCCTGACGCGGTCGGCCTTTGATGGTGGCTTGCGGAGCAGGCTTATGCGGGGTTCGTATAGTGGTAATACCTTAGCCTTCCAAGCTAAAGCGAGGAGTTCGATTCTCCTACCCCGCTCCACAGTTGATTTGTTGTTTGAGGTTGAAAAAGTTTTCGCCCTTTTGGCTCAGTGGTAGAGCACTCCCTTGGTAAGGGAGAGGTCGCGGGTCCGATTCCCGCAAAGGGCACCAGTCATGTGCGCCGTTGGTTTTGGCGGCTGCGCAGTGTTTTTGTTGTTTGAACTCATTACTTTCCGGAGTCTGAAAAATGGGAAAAGAAAAATTCACGCGTACCAAGCCCCACGTCAACGTGGGCACCATTGGCCACGTCGACCACGGTAAAACTACGCTGACAGCGGCTATCACCTCGGTGCTGGCTGCCAAGTTCG
>Ga0247844_1000798_pt1 | contig 63364 bp, 57 predicted proteins | sample LaCtaG_FD_192421 | JGI IMG/M metagenome (GOLD analysis project Ga0247844, IMG submission 192421) | Freshwater microbial communities from meromictic Lake La Cruz, Castile-La Mancha, Spain - LaCruzMarch201714.5m_1 | ecosystem: Environmental > Aquatic > Freshwater > Lake | place: Spain: Castile-La... | reverse complement strand
TTATTTTTTATATCTTCTGAAATATACTTATGAAGATCTGTTTGTGGATTTAAATTATTAAAATAATTTTTTAAATTACTATTTTGAATACGGTTCGCAATATTTCCAATATCGGTTGGAGAACGATATGATAGAAGATCTTTAAAAAAACGTTCATGCAAATTAAAAGAAGCATGATGTGTTAGCACATTAGGGCCTTTCATTAAAAAACTAATAAATTCTTCAATTTTATAAAGATCTGCAGCTTTTCTTTTTGAGTAAATAGTTATGCGGGCATCATTGATTAAATTTCTTGCAAGACAATCTTTTGCTAATTCAAGATGAGGGTCTATCACTGCGATCTCAAAATCATTTTTGTAGATTGTATCCATGAGTGATGCAACTAAATTTACATGATAAGCAAAGCCTAATCCTAATATTAAAATTTTATTTTTTTCTTTTATCGATGATATATTTTTTTGAACAAATGTTTCCGCTTCTTTTATCGGATTGTAAACGGAATGAAGATGTACATCATTTACAATAGGAACAATGTGTCCTGTTTTAGAAATTTTTGTTTGAAAAATAGCTTGTGAAAAATCATTAACCATTTGTTCCTCATCCTTAAGGTTCTATGGTTCACTAAAGAGGATCATCCATAATCCTCTTTAATATTTCCTCATGGTTCTGGATTATTGTCAATAACGAATTAAAAAAGGACAACGCGGTTGTTTTTACAAAGGCCGATTATTTCAGTGTGTTTAAGTTGTAACCTTTAAAACTTTCTTTACTTCGATAAATGATGCCAATCTCCTTCGACGTTTCTTCTTTCATTCTTTCAAGGGCATAATTAATTTCATCATCAATTTTTCCAATTTTTTCATACCAAAGTCCTAAATCATTGGCCCAAGCTTTAATAATAGGGGTGGACTCTTCGAGAGATTCTTGGGTAAAAAATGAATTAAGGCGTTCTTCAATTTTAAATTGAAGTTCTTCGATGATATTAATGAGACGTTCGCGGTTATTTACTTCAAAATTTATCAAATCCATATTGTTTTGCTTTGTTGCAAAAACCAACTGTTTTGAGGAAGTAAGAATGTGATCCATGAAATTTGTATGAATCATTAATAAAGTAATTAGCAAATCCATATCATTTTCTCTTTTTTATTCGTTAACTGTTTTTTGTGTTGGGCCTGCTGTCGGAGTAGTTGGCTTAAGACTTTTAATGGCTTCAACCCAGCCTTCATATAAAGTTGTAAGTACATTTAAACAACCTTTGAGTGGTTCAGCATCAATCTTAATATTTGCCTGAGTGCTTGCATACATTAAGTAATCATAAAGCGATGCTAGTTCTTTGGCGACTTGCCCACCAACTTCATGATCAAGACTATTGTTTAACTCGATTACAATGTCTTGAAGTTTTCCAATGTATTCACCTTTTTGACCAATGTGTTTTGCTTCGATAGCTTCAATGGCCTTTTTGCAATTTTTAATTGCGGCCTGATAGAGCATTAAAAGAATTTGCTCCTTGCTCGCAGTGTGTATTGATGTTTTTTTGTAAGCCCCTAATCCATAAGTATTACTCATATTATGTCCCCCTTATATTTCTACTGACCGCCCATTGAATTTGTTGCGCCTGCAAGTCCTGCTAATCCTGCAGATTGTCCTTTCATTTTTGAAATTGTTCCTTCTAAACGTGAAAACTTATCTTTTAAATTTCTTTCTTTTTGTTCTAAGTGACGTTGCTTTGTTTCAATTTGCTTATCAATTTGATCAATATTCCCTTGGAATGATTTTTTTCGACCTGCAAGTAGGCCATCAGGTGAGCGCAATGTACCAGTAACCATATCGGTTAAAATATCCATGACCCCAACTTCTTTCAAGCCGGCATTCATTCGTCCAGTTAAAACTTGAGAAATCATTCCATAATTTTTTGAGGTCATTGATGTGAATTTTTTTTCTTCAAAAAGAAGAGATCCGTCTTTTTGAAAACTCACACCTAAATCACCAAAACGACCTGGCCCCCAATCTGTTTGAATTTGTCGAAAAACGACTGATCGTAAACGACTTTCTAATTGTTGTAACGAAAGATCGCCACCAAGTGTTCGAGAGGTGTCTGATTTTGCATCAAGTGTATTTTGCTTTTTTATGAAAGCTAAAACAGCGTTCATTTTTTCAACTAAATCTTTAACTTTTCCAGTTACAGCTTGAATATCCTCTGTCACTTTTAAAGAAAATTCTTCTCCAGGTTTTGCTTTCTTAAGATCAATTGTCATTCCTGGAACAAGATCTTTAATTTTATTATCGGGAAAATCTAATTCAAAGCCATCTAATTTTACTTTTGCATTACGAGCTTCTCTTTGTGATTCAAGAGTAAGATCATCTTCACCATCAACGAAATAGAAATAGGGAAACTCGGCATCGTTACCTGAACCAGTATCCTTAAGAGAGAGAAGCAAGTGCCAAGGATTATCTTCTCCAGTTCCATCATTGATAACTTGAGCAGTCATTCCCATATCAGGTGTTTCATTGACAAGTTTTGCAATACCTTCAAGTGAAGCATGATCAGAATCAACATAAATTTCTTTTGAAGTTCCATTTGGGAGTGAGTATTTAATAAATCCTACTCCAATATAACTTTTTTCTTTATCGATAAAACCATTTGAAATTGCCGAGGATTTTTGAGCAAGTTGAATAACTTCAATTTGACGACTTGTTGGTTGTGCTAAGTTTTTGTCAACATCAACATCAATCATTTCATTATTTGTTTGTACTTTGAGTTCGCGCAAACCTTTTGCATTACCATTTATATTTAGAAAACCACGTATGTCTTCAGTGAGCTTTACAAGTTCATCTACAAGTTTTTTCTTGTCGCCTATTTTTTCTTTTCGCGCTTGCATTTTTGCAATAGGTGCGCGCTCGGCCTCCATCAATTGCTTGACGATGTCCTTTGGTAGACCCGTATTAATAGAACCCATCTCTATGCCCAAATTGATCCTCCTGATCTTTTTAGAGCGAAGTAAAATGGAGAATCATTCTCCATCTTTCATTATTTTAACACATTGACTATATCGGACCAAATAGCGGCATAAATTGCATTGTGGATGTAAATTGATTAGGTCATAATGAAAAAGGCCAGGTATGGGACCTGGCCTTTCTCTTCGGATGATTCGAGTGAAATTTAATTGGGATTTAAATTTCATACTATATTGATCGGTTAAAATGACAAATACTTTAGAAAACAACTCTATTATTCTGAAAAAAAAACTAAAATTCTTCTTTTTCCGTGCACTTACTTATTCTTTTTTTCTCTTTATCCCAATTTGGCTGCCTAAAGCGATCGAATTGCCACGGATATTACAAATCCCTCTTATGATTTTGTATATTATTTTTATGATGACCCAGTGGTATTTGATGGGCAAAGAAGTTGACCACAGATTTAAAATTTATTTCCGAGTTAATTCATCTATTGATCGCTTGATTTACCGCCTTAGTACTGGAATGTTTTTAACGGTTATACTTTTTAATGTGCTTTATCTCTTGCCAGCAAAATGGATTTACAATTCATTTTGGATTTTATGGGTTATCTTAGGATTATTTTATTCTTGGCCAACTCGAGGAAAAATAATTAACGAATCTGTTTCTGCGAGTTTTACAGAATTTCGTTATTTAGATTCTTTTGAAAAAACACTTCTTGCACTTATTATTAGTTTTTTAATTTTTTCAATTCCTGAAATTCCTGCTCTTCAAAATATTGAAGCTTTTAAAATGGCCTATGATCCCCTAGAAAAGATAAGCAATTTGTTTTGGAATTTTCTTACTGTTAATTATTATCCTTTTAAAGGTTATCCTGATTTATTTAAACTTGGTTGGTTTTTGCATTTTTACATGGTGGGAATGCTCCTTTTTATGACGACGTTTTATGCATTTTTGAGATATTTTGTTTCTCGTCGTCTTTCAATTTTGGGAGTTTTTGCGCTTATTTCGTCATGGTCAGTTGTAAAAATTCTTACAAGCGATCCGGCTTCAGTGTTGTCTACAACATTTTCTTTGCTTTGGATTTGGACATTTTTATGGGTTACAAAAAGTGCCACTTACCGTTCGGGACTTTTTGTAGGGCTTGTGGCTTTTTGGGGGAGTTTAATTAATCCAGCATTTTTCTTTTTAGTCTTTACACAAATGGCCCTCTTCTTTTTTATTTTTCATGATCAAAATACTCATTGGTTTCGTCGACAGCAACTTCGCTATGCAAGCTTAGGAATTGCTTTGTCAGTTTTTGCTTTTGCATTAAGTAGCGAGAGTTTTCGGAGTATGCGTCCACTTGATTTAGATTTTTTCAGCAATATTTTGACGACTATAAACCGGAAGGCCATTTATTCACTTTCAATATTTGGTTTTATTATTATTCTTTTAAAAACATTTTTTCCAAAGATGCGACGTATTCAAAATATTCATTTCAATGAAGAGCGGCTTAAGATTTTAGTTGTGACTTCACTGGTTCTCTTTGTTTACTCACTTTTTTTTGATGCCGATTTAAATAAATCATTTGCCCTTATGTGGCCGATTACTTTTCTCACCCTTGTTCCTCTAGAAGTTATTTTTCAAGGGATTTCAAAATTGCGCTCGCGGCGTAACCTAATTTATCTTATTTATATTATTATTTGCTTGCTTGATTCCCATCTTGAAGGTCGAGTAAAAATTTTTTTAAAGTTATTTTGAGCTAATTTTACTTGCTCTAATTCTGAGATTTTTTGTGGAAAAACCCCTTTTTTCTGTTGATAAGAACGTATTTCCATTGGTATAAGGGAAATGTCGATATAAATATGATGTTTAACATATTGAAAACATTTACATTTCCTGTAACCGACTGGTTCGATAATGTATATTTTTTTTTAAAATTGATGTGTGGAAAAGTTTTACCATTTTGTTGATAACTCTATTGGTCAAGTAAATTTTTGTGTTTTTTTTAGTAATTTTAAATAAGGTTTGATTATAATGCTCAGTTTTATCGAAAAAAGAGAATTACAGAGATCTATTCAGCTAAAATTTGAAAGCATTTTTAAACAAGAAAAGTTTAGGGAACAACTTGAAGTTGTTCAGAAAGCTGATTTTAGTCCTGTTACTGAAATTGATCTTTATATTTCTCTTCAAATAAAAAAATGCTTAAAAAATCATTCAGACCTTTCTAGCTTTCATTTTTTCTCAGAAGAGGACCCTGAGAGTTTTCAATTTCCTTGCGCTATACTTGATCCAATAGATGGAACTCGAGAGTTGGTGCGTGGTTATCCAGAAATTGCGCTTTCGCTAGCGCTCATGAGTTCAAGTAGTGAAGGTTGGGCATGGATTTATAATCCATTTACTGGATTTTCTTTAAGTAGTGACGATCTTTTTTATCCGGCACCTCATTATGCAGACGATATTAAAGTTGGACTCACCTCAAGAAGCGAGTGGGAAAAAGGTCTTTATGCAGACCTAAAGTTGAATGGGCCAGTGCGTGTCACTCCTAGAGGCAGTATTGCTTTTAAATTAGGGTTACTTGCCGCAGGTGCTTGCGATTTTGTCGTAACGAAGCGTGGAAAAAATATTTGGGATATTGCTGCAGGAACATTACTTTGCAAAGAACGTGGTTTTTTTCTTTATAAAGACGGTAAAAAAATTGAAAAATTGGAAACATCTAGACTAGATGGCCCACTCTATTGGTGTCGGCCAGAAGATAATGAACTTATTTTAGATTTTCTTTCTTGAGGGGCAAATTTCCGCAAGAACGCACGTGAAGCATTTCGGTCGACGCGCGATACATGTTTTACGGCCATGTAAAATGAGAAGATGTGATATTTCGACCCACTGATTTTTTGGAAACAGTTTTACAAGATCGAGCTCTATTTTTTCTGCATCTGTATGTTTTGTTAGCCCCAAAAGTTTACTCAGTCTTGTAACGTGAGTGTCAACAACAATACCTTCGACAACATTAAAAGCATTCCCAAGGACAACATTAGCTGTTTTGCGCCCAACACCCGGTAAAGTGATCAGTTCTTTCAGGGTGCTTGGAACAATTCCTTCATAGTCCTCGACAATTTTTTGACTTGAACCAATAAGAGATTTTGCCTTGTTTTTATAAAAACCTGTTGAGTGAATTAATTTTTCAATTTCAGCATGAGAGGCGATTGCCATTTCTTTAGGCGAAGAGAATGTTTTAAAAAGAGAAGGAGTAACCTTATTAACTCTTTCATCCGTACATTGTGCTGAAAGAATAGTTGCTATCAATAACTCAAAAGGGTTTTTGTGAATAAGAGCGCATTCAGGATTTGGGAATTCTTTTTTTAGCCGACTAAAAATTTCATAGGCACGATCAATTTTTTTCATAAATGAAAACCTTTGAGGTGAGTGAATCATTTGGGATGATTTTTACACCAAGATATGGTTTTTCTACCAGCACAAAAGGAGCCTGCATGAAAATAGAAAAATTGTATAACGTTTCAGCCCCCATTTTACTCTCAGGTGAGACAGGGACAGGAAAATCACGCTTGGCCCATCTTCTCCATGAAAAATCACCTTGGGCAAATCGCAAATTTATCACCGTTCATTTAAGTTCTTTGAGTGAAAACCTTATTGAGTCAGAATTATATGGCCACACGAAGGGATCATTCACTGGTGCCACCGCTGACAAAAAGGGATATTGTGAAGTTGTTGAAAATGGAACTTTGTTTTTAGATGAAATTGGCGAATTGTCTCTTGAGGCCCAAAAAAAGTTACTCTTTCTTTTAGAAGAAAAGCGTTTTACTCCCATTGGCTCCTGTCAGGAAAAACATTTTCGTGGGAGAATTATAGCAGCAACCAATAAAAACCTTGAACAAATGATGGAGCAAGGTAAATTTCGTGAGGACCTCTATTTTCGATTGAGAGTATTTTCTTACAAACTAGAGCCCCTTCGAAATCAAAAAGAAAATATTTTAAAATTAGCACAAGATTTTTTAACTACACATTGCACTTCTCAAAATAAAGAAGTACCCAAAATATCAGATGAGGCTCAAGAATTACTTCAAAATTATGAGTGGTTCGGTAATGTTCGGGAACTCAAAAATGCGATGGAGTATTGCAGTTATTCAGCACGCGATATTTTAGAAATTGAGGATTTTCCAGATTGGTTGGTTCTGACAAGCGCTAATGATATGAAGGATGAACAATTTAGTTTCTCACAAATCCCTTTAGATTATCATCAGGCCATAGAAAGCTTTGAAAAATCATATTTTCACTATATAGCTCATCATTTTAAGGGTAAGATCAATCATACCTCCCGTGAATTAAATATGAGTAAATCAACCTTAATCGCCAAATTTCGTAAATATGGTGTAAACATATGGCAGATACGGGCAGATGTTCGTGATAAGGATTTACAAATAAAGGCGGCCTAATGACATTTAAAGTACAGGATCACTATTTTAATAAAGCAAAGAAAGAAAATTTTTTAGCGAGAAGCATTTATAAACTTGAAGAAATTGATCAACGTTTCAAGGTGATTAAAACTGGTGATACCGTCTTAGATTTGGGCTATCACCCTGGTTCATGGATTCAATATACTTCTCAAAAAGTGGGCGACAAGGGCAAAATTATTGGAATTGATATCAAGGATATTAATACTCGCCTTAGCGTTTTGAAAAATGTGCAACTTTTTCAAAAAGATATTTTTGATGTCCAAGAGCTTAGCGATCTAGGTGTTCAGGCTCCTTTTAATACAGTCCTTTCAGATATGGCCCCTAATACAACTGGAATAAAGTCTCTTGATCAAGACAGAAGTCTCATTCTTATAGAAGCTATTTTTTCGTTACTTCCAAAATTTTTAGGTTATAATGGAAAGGTGGTGATGAAGGTTTTTGATAGTCATGGTGCTCAGGTTTTTTTAAAGGATCAAAAAAAGCTGTTCAATGATTATCGTTTTTTGAAGCCGAAATCTACCCGTTCTGTGAGTAAAGAATTTTTTGTTATAGGCAAAGGATACAAGAAACCATGATGGCCTTGATTCTACACAATCTTAAAAAAAATCTTATTTTCCTTTTTTTGACGGGTGTTGCTTTTATCGTGTGGACTACGTTTGCCCATAGAGGGGATCAAAAACAACCTTTAGAGGGAGCAGCTTTTTTTAAATTTCAAAATAAAGTAATTCAACAAAATGTTTTCGATATAAATAATCTCAAAAAAAGTATTGGTAACAATATTAAAAATTCAAATTGGGATGAAAACCTTTCTTCTGTGAATGAAAATCTGAAAATTCAATTCACTATTAATAAAAATTTTGATGATTATGTAAAAAAAGTTTTAAAAAAATATAATACAGATTATTCAACTGTTGTTGTTATTGATAATGAAACAGGCAATATTATTTCCGCCAGTGGCTATGATGGAAAAAAAGATCAATTTAACAACGAACTTGCTTTTTCAAATACAAACCCTTCCGCAAGTATTTTTAAAATTATTACATCTGCCGAATTGCTGAAAAATAATAAAGTCGATGTTGACACGCTATTTACGTTTAGAGGAAGAAGCACAACTCTTTATAAAAATCAACTTCGTGATACGACCCCATATCGTGGAGGTAGGCCACAAAGTTTTAGAAAAGCTTTCGCTCACTCAAATAATGTCATTTTTGCCAAGGCAGCTATCAAAAATATATTGCCGAGTGGGATTTATAAAATGGCCAATGATTTTGGTTTCAATCAGCAATTAATGGAAGAGGTTAATCTCGGAGAATCACGCGTAGGTATGCCCGAGGATCAGTATAAAATGGCCCAACTAGCCTCCGGATTTAACGATGAAACGGTCATGAGTCCCGTCCATGGTGCTCTTCTTTCTTCAGTGATTGCTAATGATGGAGTTTTAAAACTTCCAAATCTTGTCGTTCGTGTTTATAGCCCTATAACAGGTGAAACAGTGTGGAGTAAAACTCCTCGAGATCGCCAAATCCTTGATAAAGAAACAAGTTTTAAAATGCGTGAGCTTATGAGTTCAACGATCGATGAGGGAACTGCAAGAAAAGGCTTTCGAAAAATGGGGCGACTTTATAAGCAAGAACTCGAAATCGGTGGAAAGACAGGCCATATAACTGGAGGAATGCCTTTTGGAAAAAGGGATTGGTTTACTGCATTTGCGAAACCCAAAGATCCTGCACACGGAAAAGGTATTTCTATTTGTGTGATGAATGTCAATGTTGTGCGGTGGCACATTCGTTCTTCAGCTGTTGCGAAAGAAATTATAGAACATTATTACGATAAAATTCTTCCTGTTGGACAATCTGTAACAAAACTTATAAAGAGAAAGCATATTCACCGCGAAGTTTAGTAATGAGTAAGATGCCTTTCTCTACACGCAAACAAAAAATAATCCGTGAGATTAAATCTCTTGGGTTAATCATTTTAGTAATCATGCTGATTCGTTCAGTGATTGCGGAACCGTATCGAATTCCTTCTGGATCAATGATACCAACTCTTATGATCGGTGATTTTATTTTAGTAAATAAATCTTCGTATGGTTTTAAAATTCCATTTTTAGATTTGTTTACAAAACCGATCTATCTTTTTGGAAAAAATAATCCTAAACGTGGCGATATTATTGTTTTTAAATTTCCTGGCGATACAAGCATCAATTATATTAAGCGCGTGATGGCAGTACCTGGCGATACAATAGAAATTCGGGATAAAATTATTTATATTAATGATAAAGCTCTCCCCATGGAAGAAATTAAAGGGACGTCATATTTAAATGATATGGATGAAGTTTTACGTGCGACGAATTGGAAATTTTATAAAACGCAAAGTGGAGAACACCAACATATTGTTCAAGTCTGTGCGGATAATTATTTTAAAACTGATTTTGATAAGATGGTAATTCCGCAAGGGCAATTTTTTGTTATTGGCGATAATCGTGATTACTCATACGACTCACGATTTTGGGGACTTGTGCCTCATGAAAATATTAAAGGCGAAGCCTTGCTCGTGTGGTTTTCGGGGACATTTCCTTTTCTTAATGATCAAAGTTTTCAAGTTAAGCTATCGAGAATTGGAACTATTTTAAAATAGTTTTCTTGACCATTTAAGTTTTATCATTAAATGGCCGATACGTTTCTTGATGAAAAAACTATATTATTTTCCTTTGTTTTACTTGATTACACTCAGTGTTTGGTGCATCGATTTGCCAAGTGATTGGGTGTCTGCAGAATTGCCTGCGCCAACGATTTTTTCTGCAAATCAATATAAGGATAAAAAGAAAATTAATAGCATTAGTATTTTTTCGATTGATAGTAGTGCCAAAGGTGTTGTCTCTTTAAAAGAAAAATTAAAGGCGAATAATTTAAAAACTATTGATGATAAATATCTTGTGACGGGATATAAAACGATAGTGGAACTTAAAAATGCTTATCAGATCGAAGTTAAAAATATTAAAACTCATTTTAAGTTTACGCAAATTTGGAAATTTGGAGAAAAAAAAACAATGGTTTCTCAAGTTACTAATTTTGTTGCAATAGATAAAGAAATTAAAAAACAAATTTTTAAACAAATGGAAGAGTAATGAAAATTGCTCATAGATTTATATTAGTGATTTTATTTTTTCAATTGAGTTTAGGGAGTTTTGCGAAAACGCAAGAAAATATTTTTATTCATAACACCTTAAAATGTTCGGCCACTCCAGACGAATTGGCCATTAGAAATGCTGAAATGTACATGAGTAAAATTTGTATTAACGTCTTAATTAAAAATAATCTTCCACTTGTCGATAACAAATTTGAGTTCGATGATATTTTGCCAATGATTGGAGCATGTACGGAAGGGATTGGTGCCGCGACACTTCGACAAATAAGAGGGTACGGCTATTTGATAAAATTATTTTTAAGAGAAATTCCTCTTGCCGTTTTTAAAACGATGCGGGGATCTCTAGAAAAAGATAAGTCAATTGAAATAATTGCTGATGTTAGCGAGGAGAATTCATTTGGCATTGATGAAGCTCGCAAAAAAGCGGATGAGTGTATAGTTTTCTTAAAAGATTTTTTACGACAATTTAAAGTGATGCTTGAAAAGCAGTTTAAAGAATTTTTCTGCTACCCAAAAGAGCTGCAGGCCCAAATGTTGTGTAAATTAATTACTTCAGTTATTCTCTTTTTTTATTTTCCATCTACATCAGTAAAAGGGTTTCAAGTTGTAAAAAATATGCCTGATTTATTGAGGAAAAGTTTAAATATTTTTCTTGACTCAGGTGCGATGCTTGGCAATGGTGCTTACAAGTTAGATTTAGTAAAATAAAAGCCTCCGGCATGGCGGAGGCAGAATAATTATTTTGAAATTATTTTATAAAACGTATCTAGATGTATTAAGGCATTGGTCATTCCAGCTTTATCTACTGTGGATTGTTTAACAACATTATAGAGACTAAGTTTTTTACTTATGAATTCTTTTATAATTGGAGCAAGTTCTTCTTTTGAAAAGCTGCTTGTGTTTTTAATAAAATTTTGTGTCATTGCTTTTTCAAATTCAACCTTAGCATTAACACCAGCAGGAACTTTTGCGGTTACAAAAGTAGCAAGATCAAAATCTTTCGGCACAGGAAGAAGTTGGCCATTGGCCAAAGATATAATATCTGTGTTCCAGAATGAAAGCTGGTGATCATTTGGAAGAACACTCCAATCCCAATTTCCAGTGAGAGTGTGTAGAAGATGAATTCGGATTAATACTGATCTATCGATGAGTTTTGCATAGTCTTTCATGATGCTATTTGTATCTTTGATGGCAGATCCACCTAATTCACTTGCAACATCGTCTAGATCTTCTAGGAGGAATGCCTTTTTTGTTAAAGGTGAAAGAAAGGAAGGAGTGGCACCAGTTTCAATATATTGAATTACTGCCGGACGTGTTTTTTGAACGACAATTCCTAAAGCAAGAGCTAATTGATACACAACTTCTTCGCGGACAGCAGATTCTTCATTACGCAATCTCCCTATGGTTCCGGCAGTAGTGTCAGTTGAACAATGAGTTCCAATTTTTATATTTTTAAGGCCACCAAAATACTCTGAGCGTGTTGGCAATTTAAAACCAAGCTTAGGAAAAGAACATTCTTGCAAACTCGAATTTCCTCTGACTTTAAGGGTAATATTTAGTTTTTGAAGAGTGGGATTATTATCTACACTGAGTAAGCCATTAAAGGGATCTTGGACACGTTGTGGAGGGATAATACCATCAGGCATGCCTGCAAAAGCTTCATCAAAAGCTTTTGAAAATTCAGCTTGGATCGTTAAATATATAGGAGCTCGATTGCTAAAAAAAGTGTTAAGCGAGGTCGCTGCGAATGATGATAGGGCAAGTAGCAAAGTAGAAATAAAGGCTATTGTTTTCATATGAGTCCTTGGTTGAATTTTTTTGGACCATATTGAAACTTGTCGCTTGATGCAAATTGAGTGTAAAAATCACACATTGAGTCAAATTGTTATTTGAGGATAAACTTTAGTTATTACCGCGCCCAAAATTAACAGAAACAAGATCGCCAATCATAAAATTATCAATTTCGTAAAGTGGGGCATCTTCGCCAGTTTTAATTTCTTTAAGGACCCCAATGGCCGCCGTATCTTCTGAATGAAGAACTTTGAGTTTTCCAATTTTAACTTTGTAATTGTAACGTTGCTTGCTTGAATAGGGGTCAGCTCTAGAGATCACTCGGTACACATCAAGAAGAGTGCCTTCTTTTACACCTTGCTGTTGGCCGATGTTTATATAGTAATTTTTCTTAATCACTTCGCCTTCTTGGCCCATGGGAATATCTTGAACGATGCTAAAAATAATATATTCTTTGGCAACAGACATGCTTGCTGTGAATAGAAAAATTATAATGGCAAAAAGTTGTAAATTAGCTTTCATTTTCCATCCGTGGCCCACTAATGTTGGCCTGACTTCTTTTCGTCAGGAGAAGGAAAATCTAAAATTTTTAAACAAACTAGGCAAAAATTGCCGATAAGGCGAGCAGCTGCAAAAAGGAGAGTAAATTAGTTGGGTGCTATATCGATATATTTGAAATAATTAAAAATTAAATCAGAATAGCGGAAATTTTTTATCCTTTCGTGAACTAAAGTATAGTTGCGGGAGTAGTAGGTCATAATCCACGGCATATCTGTATTGATTAATTTTTCAACTTTTGCCATGAGTACAGCTTTCTCAGGGCCATCGCTTAATAATTTTATTTGCTCAATAAGTTGATCAACTTTAGGATTTGAATAAGCACTTGTATTTGGCCCAGGCGAATGATTTTTCCCATAAAGAAGTTGTAGACAGTTTTCAGCATCTGGATAATCAAGAGACCAACCATCTTGGAAAAATTGCAATTCGCCTTTTTTTCCTTTTTCTAAAAAATCTGGAAAGAGATTTAAGACGGGATTGATTCTAATTCCAATTTTAGCGAGTTCGCTGCGTACAAAATCGGCCTGCTCACGTTCTGTCGCACCAGCACCACTTTCGTCAAAATTAATAATGGGGAGGCCTTTACCATTTGGATAACCTGCTAGTCGTAAATATTCTTTTGCTTTTTCAATATTGTATTCATAGGGAAGTTGTGCTGAAGGCATGTAGCCAGGAATGCTAGGAGGAAAAATGGAATTTGCTCTTTGCCCAACATTATTTGTAAATAATTGAACAAAACGATCAAAGTCGATGGCGTGGGCGATAGCAAGACGGAGATTTTTATTTTTGCCAACAATAGGATCATTCATATTAAAGCTGAACCACCAAAATGTTTGTGCAGGTGTAATAAGAAGTTGAATTTTTTTCTTTTGAAACTCGGGATTTAATTGTCCATTGCTATCGATGGCCTGAGAAAAGTTTGTTTTAGGGAGGGCAAGGAAATCAATTTTTTGAGCAATAAAATCAGGCCAACGATCTTCAGCATTTTTATAAAATCGAAGCTCAATTCCATCAATAAAGGGCAAACGCTTTCCTGAATAATTAAGCATGTTATCTTCATTGGCCTGGCGGTCACCTTGAGATGGGTAAACTTCTTCATGGTAGTTTGGATTACGCTTTAATTTTAAAAAAGCTCCTTTTTTCCATTCTTGAAGCATAAATGGACCTGTTCCAACGATATGGTTGTGAAGTTGGTTTTTGTAAAATTCTACAACTTCAATTGCAATTGGTGTCGTGAAGGTCATTGCAAAAGTGTAGAGCATTTGCGGATAGGGAGCGTTGAGATCGATCTGTAAAGTTTGCTTATCAAGGGCCTTTAAACCTTCAATGTTTTGACTTTTAAATTTTGCAAAATCCTCACCAACTGTTTTACGAAATTCATCAATTCCTTTGATGCGTCCTTCGAATAACCCCCAACCTGTGCTGTGTGTAGGAATGAAAGCAACTCGTTTTAATTGTGTGATAAAATCTTCTGCTTCAACGTAACGTGGTTGTCCTTTAAAAGCTGGATCTTCATGATAACGAACGCCTGATTTTATTTTGATAATGTAGCGTTTACCATTGCCTTCTACTTTTGGCATTGCTGCTGCCAACAAGGGCTCTAGAGTGAAAGGACGTTTTAAATAGTGGTACTGATACATTGTTTCGTAGGTTTGATAAATAACAGAACTTGAAACGGTATCGTATGCAGTTGCTGGGTCAAGAGTTGGGATGTCTGTGTTTTCTGCCAGACGAAGAATTTTTTCATCGCTTTGTCCGATTCTGTTTCTACACGAGTTACTCATCCCAATTGTGATAAGCAAAACTAAAAAAAGAAGAATAGGACTCCGCATTTTTAAACTCCTAAACCTTGAGTGATCAAATCTTTTATTTTTAAAATAAAATTTTCTGGAGTTAAATTTTTTCCAGAGCCTTGTGCAAGATCAGGACGGCCGCCGCCCTTGCCTTCGATGAGTGCTAGGCCTTCGTTTAATATTTTTCCGCAATGAAGTTGAGTATGTTTTTTTCCAACTCGAAGAAGGGCAGAAATTTTTTCTGGATTAATAGAGTAGAAGAAAACAATTCCATCAGGATATTTATCCATAAAAATATCTGATAATTTTTTCAAGTCAGCATCAGCGCTTAGTTGAGCACTTTTAAAAGCACTCCCTTTGATTATTTCAGGATTTGTTAACAATTCTTTGTTTTCTGAGTATTGAAGTCGTTCTTTTAAGGCCTCAATTTCTTTTGCTTTATCTTTAATCTCTTTTAAGATGAGATCAAAGCGCTCTACGGCTTTGTTGTCTTTAAGACTAAGCATTGACTCAATCGTTGCAAAATTTTCTGAGCGCTCTGTAAGGCGAGTAATGGCAGTTTCCGAGCTTAGGCCTTCGATTCTTCGAATACCTGTACTGAGAGAAGCCTCGGAGATAATTGAAAAATGCCCAATTTCGCCTGTGCTTTTTACGTGTGTTCCTCCGCAAAGTTCAGTTGAGAAATTTTCCATTTGGACGACGCGTACACTGTCGCCATATTTTTCACCAAAGAGTGCTGTGGCCCCTTTTTCAATGGCCTTATCTTTATTCATGACTTCGATGTTTATTTGTAAATTTTCACAAATTTTTTCATTTACTAAATCTTCAACTCTTTTCATTTCGTCTTTTGTCATGGCCTGCATATGAGTAAAATCAAAACGCATCCGTTCAGAAGAGACGAGTGAGCCAGATTGTTTTACGTGCGGGCCTAGAACTTTTCCAAGTGCAGATTGAAGCAAGTGAGTTACTGAGTGATTTCGCTGAGTCAGTGCACGTTTTTTTGAATCAACTTTTAGATTGTATTTTTGCCCAACTTCAAGAGCATCGGCATCTTTTGAGAAGTGAACGATAAATTGATCAATAGGTTTTTGTGTATCATCGAGATGAGCTAAAATATTGTTATCCAGAGTCACAACACCAGCATCTCCCATCTGTCCACCTGACTCACCGTAAAATGGTGTTTTGTCGAATACGAGACACTGCAAATCACCAATAGTTTGCTTTGAAAGAAGTGTTGCTTCTGATTCTAGTATTTCGTAACCAACAAACTCCGTTTTACCATGAGTATTTTTTAGATCGTAAAAAACTTGAAGGTCTGCACCAACTCCGCCTTTCCAAGATTTTTTTGATTTTTCTTTTTGTTCCTTCATGCATTTTTCAAAATGATCTTGATCTACCGAGATATTTTTTTCACGTAAAATGACTTCAGTAAGATCAAGTGGGAATCCAAAAGTATCATAAAGTTTAAAGGCACAAGCGCCAGAGAATTTATTATTTTTAACTTCCGTAGTGAGGGCATCATTTAAAAATCGTAGGCCGGTGTCGAGTGTTTCAACGAATTTTTTTTCTTCGAGTTGGAGTATTTTTTCAGCGAGAGTAATGTTAGTGGCATTTTGTGAATACTCTTTTCCTAAAACGTCAAAGACGGAAGGAACAAGTTTATAAAATGAAACTTCTTTTACGCCCAATTCTTTCATGTGGCGAATCGCGCGGCGGATAATCCTTCGTAGGACATAACCTCTGCCCTCATTGGAAGGGATCACGCCATCAGTAATCAGCATTGTACTTGAGCGAATATGGTCAGCAACAACTCTCATGCTTGTAGAGTGATGTGGATCTGAATATGTTTTTCCTGAAATTTTCTCAATTTGATTTAAAATTGGTGAGAAAAGATCGGTGTCGTAATTCCAGTATTTGCCCTGTAATGCAGCTGCGACACGCTCTAATCCTGCTCCTGTATCGATCGAGGGTTTAGGGAGAGGAAATTTTCCTTCTTTTGTTTTTTCAAACTGCATAAAAACTAAATTCCAAATTTCAACATAGCGCTGACTATCATCTAAAATGTCTTCGTTTGGGCCAGGTGAAAAATGAGGAGTTGCGTATTGTACGCCATGATCAAAATAAATTTCAGAACAGGGGCCACAGGGGCCAACATCACCCATTTCCCAAAAATTATCTTTATCACCTTTTTTAAAAATTCTCTCAAGGGGAAGACCAATGTCTTTGTTCCAAATATTGAGAGCTTCATCATCGCTATAATGAACTGTCACATAAAGTTTTGTCGGGTCGAGTTTTATTTCTTCAGTTAAAAATTCCCATGCAAAACGAATGGCATCTTTTTTAAAATAATCACCAAATGAAAAATTCCCGAGCATTTCAAAAAAAGTGTGATGTCTGGCCGTAAGGCCCACATTTTCAAGATCGTTATGCTTTCCCCCTGCGCGCACACATTTTTGAATGGTCACAGCGCGTCGGTTATTTGGCACTGCCTTACCTGTGAAGTAATCTTTGAATTGATTCATTCCCGCATTGGCAAAAAGTAATGTTGGATCATTATGAGGAATTAAAGGAGAGGACGCATGTTTGTCATGTCCGTTTTTGATAAAATAATTTGCAAAACGTTCACGAATTTCTTGAGCTTTCATCGGTCTAACCTTCTAAAAATAAGAGTATTGAAATTTAAATTTCTTAGAAGGTAGCAAAAAAGCTAAAAATTGTCAGGGATTTCCTCGGATTCTGAAAGCTTCTGTCCTAATAATTTTTTAACTTTTTGATAGGAGTGCCCTCTACTTAGAGCAAAGCGAATGATTTTTTGATAGTCGGATGGGTCTAGTCGGGCCCCAGGTTGATGGTGGCGCAATTTTTTATTCAAAAGTTCTACAAGCTGCTCATCTTGGTCCACACCTTTTTCTAAGCAAATTTCATTAATGCGAGATTCAGAAACACTAATTCCTTCGTGGGCCAAAGTGTGCTGTACAACACGACCAGCTTTGCCCTTAAGGATAAGACTTTTGACTTTTAATTCAAGATAGCGGTTTTCATCAAGATAACCTTTTTCGACGACAAGTTTTAACGCTTCTTCAATTTCTTCTTCAGGAAATTCTTTTTGAATTAATTTTGTTTTTAGTTTTTTAAGGGAGTATTCTTGCCCCCCCAAAAGTCGTAATGAATAGATATATGCTTGATTTTTCATTATACCAAGGAGGGGATTTCTCCCCTCCTTGAGTCCTTATTGGATATTTTTCTTTTTAGCTTTTTTCTCTTCGATGATTTCCCCGGTCTCATCATCAATTTTTTCAGAACTCTCTGTTGAAGAATGATCAGAGGAAATATTGAACTTCGCTAGAACTTTTTGCTTAATCTCTTCCATCATTTCAGGATTGTCTTTGAGAAATTGCTTGGCATTTTCTCTACCTTGACCAATTTTTGTGTTGTTGTACGCAAACCATGCACCAGACTTCTCAATAATGCCTTCACTTGAAGCAAGGTCAACAAGATCGCCGGTTTTTGAAATTCCTTCTCCATAGATGATATCAAATTCAACTGTCTTAAAAGGTGGAGAAACTTTATTCTTAACAACTTTTACAGTTGTGCGATTTCCAATAAAGTTATCACCATCTTTAATTGCACCAGTTCTTCTGATATCTAAGCGCACAGATGCATAAAATTTAAGAGCATTACCACCTGTTGTTGTTTCAGGATTGCCAAACATAACGCCAATTTTCATACGAAGTTGATTGATGAAAATAACGGTTGTGTTTGAGCGTGAAATTGAAGCTGTCAGTTTACGTAGCGCTTGAGACATTAAACGTGCTTGTAGGCCCATGTGTGAATCGCCCATTTCTCCTTCGAGTTCAGCTTTTGGAGTAAGAGCGGCAACGGAGTCAACGATGAGTAAATTAACAGCACCTGATCGAACTAACATGTCACAAATTTCTAAGGCTTGTTCTCCGCTGTCAGGTTGTGAAATAAGGAGATTTTTTACATTAATTCCAAGTTTTGCAGCATAACCTGTATCGAGTGCATGTTCAGCATCGATGAAGGCAACTGTGCCACCTTGTTTTTGGCATTCAGCGGCCACGTGGAGAGTGAGCGTTGTTTTACCAGATGACTCAGGCCCAAAAATTTCAATGATACGACCTTGAGGTATACCACCGACACCAAGGGCAATGTCTAATCCTAAACACCCGGTCGGTATTGCAGCGATTTTAATTTTGGAATCCTCGTCATTCATTTTCATGATGGCGCCTTTTCCAAATTGTTTTTCGATGTTTGCCAACGCCAGATCAAGGGCCTTTAGTTTGTTGCTAGCGTTCATCGTTGTTGTACTCTCTTGCATAATCATGTTGTCTCCTCTCATTTTGTGCTGGTGCTTAAAAAACCTTATCACCATGCGATTAATCTGTTCAGCAAAAACTTGTGCAAAAGACTCGGCCAAAGTGACTCAGTTATCTATCTGTTTATATTGAGCTCTATTTTCAGGGGGCTCAATTTTTGAACCCCCCTAACGCTCAAAAATTGATCGCTTGTTCTAAAAAAAGGGTAAGCGTAAGTTGCGCGTAAGTCAATAGGTTTTAAAAATAATGTTTGAGATGAAAAAAAAGAGCTGTTAATAATCCTGCATATATTCCTGCGACCAAATCATCAAGCATAACGCCAAAGCCAGTAGTCATTTTTTTATCAATGACATTGGCGGGCCAGACTTTAATTATGTCAAAAAATCGGAATGTCACAAAAAGTGTAAGTAGGGTCTCAGCAGAGATTTGTGGCAAAAACCATGAAGCAATCCAAATTCCCAAAACCTCATCTATAACGATCCAACCTGGATCATGAATTTCATTTTCTCTTTGGACTTTTTGAGCCACCCAAGAAGCTGCGAGTGTGACGAGTAGAAAAAAAGGAAGTTGAAGTGTCCAAGTCCACTCTAATGATTTGAAAATTAGAGGAACTGAAAGAGCAGCGAATGAGGCCCAAGTCCCTGGGGCCTTTGGTAAAAAACCAATCCAGGCAAAGCTCAAAAAAAAGATCGGAAAAGTTTTGATTCGCAATGTTTTGCTTGCCATAATACTCCGCTATCAGTCATTGTAATAATCTACTTGGATGTAAATGGGAAAACAAAGTTATTTATATAAATATCTTGTCGACTGGGAATTGTTTGACGTTGTTGCAGGCGGTCGATCCCCTTTGGACTCAAAGTTTTTCATTGGACAGCTTGAAGATCTTAGTCAAGTTCAAGAATTTTTAAAAGGCTACGGTCTTGATCCCAGTAATCCAATAAACAAAGCCGAGCTCTTCGGAATTTTTCAAGAAGCTCTTCAATTCGTACGGCGCTATTTTTTAAAAGAGGGAAATCCTCTTGATGGTTTGCCTGTCACGATTCCACAAACAGTATTTGCCATCACTGATGTCAGTGAACTTTTTTTATTGGCCACAGGAAATGTCAAAGGCCGATCTCAAATTGATCGTCTTTGGGCCGAGGTTATTATTAAAATCATGCATACAATTTTGCATGTCGATAAAGATTTAAGAACGAGTTATTTTCCGATTATTCAAACGCAAATTTTTGATCGTTTTTATAAATATATTTATCGAGATGAAGAGAATAAACTTTTTCTGGGTGGGCGTGATTTTCCAGATAGTGTTGCACTTGCCGATTTTGAAACAAAATCAAAAAAAAGTCGTGATAGCGTTATTATCAAACTTCTTCATAAAGTCGAAAACGTTGCAGAAGAACTTTTTGATAGAGTCGGCGTTCGGTTTATTACTCATAATGCCTTCGATGCAGTACGGGTTATCAAGTTTATTGTCCGCCATAATATTGTTATCCCTCATAATATAAAGCCGAGCAGAAGTTTAAATACATTAATTGATTCAACAAACTTTCGTGAAATGAATTATCAACTCATCAGGCGCGTTATACGTGAGGATATGAGTGAAGAGCAATTTGTGATCGAGCTTCGTAAATTGGCGCCTGAAATTAAAATGAAGGCAAAACAAAATGGACAGGGACGCAACGAACACACCTCAAAATTTTATCAGTCGATTCAATTTACGGGCCGTCAGCTTATTAAATATCGCAATCCATTTTTTCAGGAATTTAATGAAATAAAACGGTATGCAAAAGAAAATAGCGATGAGAGTGAATTAGCAAAAAAACTTTTAGCGCTGGATACTTCTCATATAGCTCGCGAAGTGCGCTTTTTTTATCCGTTTGAAGTTCAGATCATGGATTTAGAAAGTTATAAAAATAGTACAGAAGGTGAAGCTTCGCATTTAGATTATAAGCGAACAAAGACGAGAGCGGCCATGAAGCGCGTTTTTTGGGCGCTTATTCAGAATCTTAATTTAGAAGTAAAATAATCTGTCGAAGTATTGAGCTCCCTCGGCATTGCTGCCGAAGGAGTGAATTTATTTTATTCGAATTAGTACATATTGAGATAATTTCTACTGTTCTGACGAATTTGCTCATTTGTATTGAGAATTTCTCCGCCGAGATCAAGTGAAACATCAACTGTAACTGTGTAGGCACCATAATTTAAATAGAGATTTGCATTACGTAAATCTAAAGTCACAAGACTTTGATTTATGTTGATGTCTCTGATGTTTGAGTTTTGTCCATCGAGTGCGCGAGTTTCGTATACGCCTGGTCCTTCAAAAGTTACATTCATTCTAAGTTGTTGTGGAGCAAAGCTTTTATTAATAACGAAGCGTAGTTCACTTTGAGTAAGTTGCATTTGAGTTGGTGGAACTCTTACAGGATTAAGGACTCTCTCTTTTGGTAAAAATGAAATGCGGTAAGTAGCGCGTGTTACTTTTGTTTGTGAATTGTTGTCAATGGTGTAGTTTTCACGGCGGGCAATAATTAAAGATTGGTTACTAAAATCGTTGGCCGAGAGAAAAATATTACCTCTTTGATCAAGTGTTAAATTTAGATCAGCATTAACTTGTCCAAAAGAGTTTTCAAAGATCAAATCAATTTCACCATAACGAGTAATGGCCACTGTGTAAGGAACGCGAACTGTAACAGGGCATGAGTAAGTTTCAGTGCGGTAACGAGTCTCGTAGTGGCAAACATTTTCATATGTTGTTACATCACGACAGATATATTGACCAGGAATGGTGTTGCAAACTTGGTGAGGGGGGTGGTTTCGACAAACTCTGCGGCCGTTTTCATAAGTACAAACGACTCCGCCTCCTTCCATATGACATTGTTGTTGTGGAGGAGTTTGATGGCATTGTTGAGTGACACGTGGGACTGATCGGCAAATTTGCTCTTGATAAGGAACTTGGCGCTCACAAGTATTATATTGTATTTCATTACGATATTGCGTCTCGTAGGTTGTGAGATCCAACGAGACATGTTCAGAGCCTTGGTTTTGATAATGAACAATTCTTGAGGATTCCGCTCGGGCAAGCCAAGGTGAAATTAAAAATAAAAAAATTAAGAGAATAAATAAATCTTTCATGATTACTCCTTATATAAAATCCTAGTACAAAAATAACTGCAAGATTGTTGCCATAATTTTATCAAACTAAGTCCACAAAAACATGTTAAAATATTTTGCAAATGTGGCCCTGGTGTCACTTTGGCCCTCAAAATTTTGAACACAATTTTATTTTGGAACTCGAACGTCCTCAATCAAAAGAGTAAGGGCCGTTTGGCGTTTTGTTTGATTAATTTGTTTTACTGCCAGTGCCAATGCTTTTCTGCTGCCAACAAAAACACAAAGTTTCTTTGCTCTTGTTAAGCCTGTGTAAATGAGATTTCTAAAAAGCATTTTAAAATGCTGAGTTGTGATAGGAATGATTACAACGTCAAATTCGCTTCCTTGTGATTTATGAATAGTAATGGAATAGGCGAGTGAGATTTCAAGAAGGTCTTCTTTTTCATAGACAATAGATTCATGTTTTCCAAATTGCACTAGGCATTGATAATTTTCTAAATCAATTTTTAAAATTTTTCCAATGTCGCCGTTGAAAACTCCGAGGTCATAATTATTTCGAGTTTGAATAACTCTATCACCTTCTCTGAAAATGCGATCTCCCATTTTTAGTTCTCGCTTTTGATCACTTGCTGGATTTGAGGCAGTTTGAATGGAGGAATTGAGATTGATGGCACCGAGACTTCCTCTTTGTTGAGGGGTGAGAATTTGAATTTCAATATTGTTGCCGAAATATTTTGGGATAGTGTCTGTATAAAGTTTTAAAACAACATCAAGACCTGTTAGCCCATAATGGAGAGCAGACCAAGGATGAACAGATTTTAAAATAGTTTTTAAGGACTCAATATCATCTGGTGATTTACTTAATTTTTCTAAATCGATGTGTTTAAATTTTTGAGGAATATTAAAAAGGGGAGCTTGGATTTCTGAAGCATTAAAAAATTCTTGAACGAGAAGTTTTTCAATTTTAATTTCCTCATCTTCTTTTTTCATGATGCCTGTTATTTTATCGCCAGTTTGAATCACTTGGTCCATGCCGGATTGCAAAGTTTTTCCGATAGCATGCTTCGCTCTATGTATAAAATGCAGTTGCTCTTGTGTTGCTTCTTCGGCGTCGACAAAGAGACAATCCACTTTTTCCTTCCATAATTCTGGACGATGAAAGGGAGATTCAATTTGAGGAACATCACCTTTGTTCATTTGGTGAGCATAGCGAATGATTAGTGAGCCTTCTGCTTGACGGAAAATTTTCGTTAATTCAAAGCGTGGGACGTTTTGTGTTTCAAGAAGATCATGCAAAACGTTGCCAGCACCGACTGATGGAAGTTGATCTGGGTCGCCGATGAGAAGAATTTGTGCCTGCGCTGGGATGGCCTTTAAAAGAGATGCAGCAAGATTTATATCGAGCATAGAGCATTCATCAAAAATGAAGAAATCGCCAAGAAGAGGGTCTTCTTCTGATTTTTTAAATCCGCCTTTGTCTGGGGCCCATTCTAATAAGCGGTGTATTGTTTTTGCTTCGAGGCCTATTACTTCACTCATTCGTTGAGCGGCCCTGCCTGTAGGAGCTGCGAGAACTGTTTTTTTATTCATGGCCAATAAAAGTTTGACTAAGACTTTTATTGTTGTTGTTTTGCCGCACCCTGGGCCTCCGGTCAGAATAGAAAAGGCCAAGGATGAAATACCAACGATAGCATTTTGCTGTTCAGAACTTAGTTGGATTTTAAATTTGTCACAATATGTTTCAACCCATTTTTTTATTCGAGGTTCTTCGACTGTAACTTTGTTTTTTATGAAAAACTTTGTTTTAGTCGCGACACTTTGTTCATCAAAGAAGAGTGAGTTTGAGTAGTAAGCACAGACGGGAGGAGATGAAATCATTCTTTTTTTAATTTCATTATGGGCGAGAAGTGAAGTAAGCAAGTTAAAGATTTGATCAGTAGAGTTTAATTCCAGCAATTGTACAGTGTTTTCTAAAATTTGAACCTCTGTTAAATAACAATGTCCATCTTCACGTGAGGCGGCCAAGACATGCTTTATTCCGGCTTCGATTCGAACTGCACTGTCACGTTCAAATCCCATGCTCAACGCTATTTTGTCCGCAGAGAAAAATCCAATCCCGTAAATATCTTTAGCTAATTTATAAGGATTTTCAGAGACAATTTTAATGGCCTTGTTGCCATAGGCTTTATAAATTTTGACCGCAAATAAAGTACTAATGCCATGGCCTTGAAGAAAGAGCATGACGTCGCGTATGCTTTTGTGTTCTTGCCAAGAATGTTTAATATCTGAAAGTTTTTTTTCAGCAATGCCTGGAACATTCATAAGGCGATTAATATCTTCTTCAAAAACAGTGAGAGTTTCATCTTTAAAAAACTTCACGATTCTTTTCGCGATTTGTGGGCCAACGCCTTTTATAAGACCTGAGCCCAAATATTTCTCGAGGGCCGCAGTATTGGCCGGTTTTTTTTCAATAGCTTTTTCTGCTTTAAATTGTTCGCCATGTTTGGGATGATTGCACCATGTTCCCCAAAATTCCATCGAGCTTCCTGCGAAAATTTTTGCTTGGTGAATAACGACGGTGACAAGTTTTTGGGATCGATCAAAGGGGGAAACTTTAATAACTGACCAGCCAGTTTCTACGCTGTGGAAAGTCACTCTTTCAACAATCCCAGACAGTCGATGAAGATTTGATTGGTTCATAATTTGGTCAGTTATTTATTAAACCTTAATTACCTGAATTTTAAAGAATGAGTACTTTTTCATACCTAAATAATACATAATTTTGTATTTTTTAAGTACTAAAAAAGTCATCAAAACATACTTTTTTGATACTAAAAATTAATATTTAGAGATTTCTTTAAATATTGCCCGGTATAAGATTTTTTAATTTTTGCAATATCTTCTGGCGTTCCTTGGGCCACAATTTCGCCGCCCTTATCACCACCACTTGGGCCGAGATCAATAACCCAATCGGCAGTTTTGATAACGTCGAGATTATGTTCAATGACTAAAATGCTATGACCTTGATCAGTGAGTTGGTGGATGGCATTCAGTAAAATAGAAATATCGTTGAAGTGTAAACCAGTTGTTGGTTCATCAAGAATATAGAGGCAATGTCCTTTGATTCTTTTACCTAATTCTGTGGAGAGTTTTAGGCGTTGTGCTTCACCGCCAGAAAGCGTGGTCGCAGGTTGGCCAAGTTTCATATATCCAAGACCAACTGCTTTCATCGTACTTAAAACGCGATTTAGTTTGGGATGATTTTTAAAAAATTCCGTGGCCTCATCAATCGATGTATTAAGGATATCCGCAACATTTTTCCCTTTATAAAGTATCGAAAGAGTTTCCTTATTGAAACGGGTTCCTTTGCATTCGCTACAGGTGATGTATACGTCTGGCAAAAAATGCATCTCAATTTTTTTAACTCCATTTCCTTCACAATCTTCGCAGCGCCCACCTTTTACGTTGAAACTAAATCGTCCTGGTTTGTAACCACGAATTTTGGCTTCTGGAGTTTGTGAGTAGAGATTTCTTATTTCATCAAAAATTCCTGCATAGGTTGCAGGGTTTGAGTGCGGTGTTCTTCCTATAGGGGATTGATCCAATTCAATAACTGAATCAATAGAATCAACACCTGAAATTGAATTAAAATTATGACGATCAATTTTGTGGCGCTTGTTTGATTTAGCCATGTAAGAGTGAACTGCAGGAACGAGGACTTCGTGAATGAGTGTTGATTTACCCGAGCCACTTACTCCTGTGATACAAACAAGGCCTTTGAGTGGAATATCGACATCGAGATTTTTGAGATTATTTTCTTTAGCACCACGAAGACTAATTTTTTCTGTTAAAACTCTTCGTTGGGTAGGAATTTCAATTTTTAATTCACCAGTGAGAAATTTTGCGGTTAGTGAGTTTTTTGATTTTATGATTTCACTCAAAGTTCCAGCGCCAACAACCTCACCACCATGCAGACCGGCCCCTGGGCCCATGTCAACAATGTAGTCAGCAGCTCGTATAGCATCGTCATCATGTTCAACAACAAGGATCGTATTACCAAGGTCGCGAAGATTTTTTAGAGTTTCAATGAGACTTTGATTATCTTTTTGATGGAGACCAATACTCGGCTCATCAAGAACATAAAGAACACCTGAAAGAGCTGAGCCAATTTGTGTAGCGAGGCGAATGCGCTGTGATTCTCCGCCAGAAAGAGTTCCTGCTGCGCGATTAAGAGTTAAATAATCAAGGCCAACATCAAGAAGAAATTTTAAACGATTGGTAATTTCTTTTAAAAGTTTTTCTGCAATTTTTGCTTTGTCGCCTGTTAATTTATTTTTTTTGAAAAACTCTGCAAGTTCAGCGATAGAAAGCGTGCAAAGGTCCATAATGCTTTTGTCATGAATTTTTGTAGAAAGAGCAATTTTATTTAATCTTTTTCCACCACACTCATCACAGGGCTGAATATTCATATATTGTTCAAGTTCATCTCTGATTCGATCAGACTCACTTTCAAGAAATTTTTTTGAAAGCCAGTTATTTATTCCTGGAAATTCTTTTTTAAACTTGAAACTATTTCCTTGTGTGGAAAATCTATATTCGTAAATTTTGTCCCCATTTCCCTCAAACAAAAGATCAATTTGTTTTTTAGGAACTTTTTTAAGAGGAATATTTGTATCAATTCCTTCTTCTTCACAAATGTGTTGAGCCATGTGATAGAGGAAGGTGTTTTTTTTAGCGATAGGTAAAATGGCGCCTTCATTAATAGAAAGTTCTGGATCAAGGATCATGAGTTTTTTATTGAAACTTTGTTTTTCACCAAGGCCATTACAAGCTGGACAAGCACCTATGGGCGAATTGAAAGAAAATAAACGAGGCTCAAGAGGAGGGTAAGTTTTTTTTGTGATTGATGAGATGTTGAGTTCACTAAAAAATTTTTCTTCGCTTTTGCCATTTTCAAATTCAATAAAACAAGTCACACCACCGCTTCCATATTTATAGGCCAGTTCGATGGAATCAATTAAGCGTGATTCAATTCCTTCTTTTACAAGAAGTCGATCAACAACTATTTCAAGTTTAGGATTTTTAGGAAATTTTAATTTGGGATTTTCTTCCAAACTTGTCATTTGGCCATTAAGGCGAAGGCGATTAAATCCCATGGCCGCAAATTGCTGTGCAACTTCGGCCATGTCGGTTTTGGGATCATGGGCAATAGGGGCCAATAGTTGAATTTTGGTTTTTACAGGATATTGAGTTAGTTCGCGTGCCGCTTGTGAAGGAGAAAAAGAACGAATTTCAACTCCGCTTTCAGGGCAATAAAGTGTACCAACGCGAGCAAAAAGAATTCGCATGTAATCAAAAATTTCAGTAATTGTTCCCACTGTTGAACGAGGATTTCGACTTGTTGTTTTTTGATCGATTGCAATCGAAGGAGAAAGTCCTTCAATCGATTCAACATCGGGAGGATTATAAACACCTAAAAATTGTCTGGCATAGGATGAGAGCGATTCGATGTAACGCCTTTGTCCTTCAACATAAATAGTATCAAAGGCGAGAGAAGATTTTCCTGATCCAGATGGGCCAGTAATAACGGTGAAGGTATTTTTAGGAATAGAAACAGTGATGGCTTTTAAATTATGAACGCTGGCTTTATGAACAATGATTTTATCATTTGCCATAAGAGACTCGTGATAAATTCAAAGCGTGCTTTAAAACGTAAAGACAACCCTCGGGGGATGCCTGATTTTTCCCAAAGAGATCAAAGGCCGTTCCGTGATCAACACTCATTCTTAAAAAAGGGAGACCAAGAGTTAAATTGATGCCCTTTAATCCGTAATGCGATTTAAAAACAGGGAGACCTTGATCATGAAACATATAAACGAGAAGTTGTTTTTTTTGAGCATTTTTATGAAAATGAAGAGTGTCACCGGAGAGCGGGCCAATAAATATAGTTTCTGGAAATTCTTTTTTTAAAGCATGAAGAGCTTCTTCAATATTTTTATCTTCTAGGCCGAGAAGACCATTTTCACCTGCATGAGGATTGAGTCCTGCTACGATGACCTCCTCAAATGAGTGGTAGTGTTTTTTATGTTCGCGTAAAACAAGCGAGAGTTTCGTGAGGACATATTCGCGTGTGATGGTTCGAGGGACATCTTTAAGAGGAATATGATCCGTAATGAGAAGTAAAGTTTCGTTGTCGGCCTTGAATGTCATAGCGAGTTCTGGTTTGTTAAAATATTCGCGCAGAAATTCTGTATAACCAAGCAGTGTTTTTCCTTGATATTTTAATTGATCTTTTGAGGTTGGAAGAGTGATTAAAATATCGCCTTCTTGGATTTTATCAATGGTATTAATAACACTTGTGAGTGTTTGTGAATAATTTGCTGAAGAAACATTCATTTTTTTGAGGTCTGAAAAATCGTTCTCTTTGAAATGAAGAAGTTTTAATTGAGAATGAAAATTACTTGGATCACAAACTAAAGTAATATTTTCTCGTTCAACTTCATTAAGAGTTAAAAAACTTTTTAAAAAAATTTCGAGGGCAATTGATTTTTCATGGCCTTGGGTAACATAAATCATAGGAGTTTGGGCCTACTAGAAAGTGCGTATGTAATGCTTGTTCTTTTCTCTTTGTGTCCAAACATCAATCATTTTTACAGAAAGTTCTTCAAAAAGCTGATCTTTGATTTGATCTTTTTCTTTTAAATAGCGTTCCGATTCAACGAGATCTTTTTTCTTGAGGAAAAAGACATGATAGCGGTCATTCATGAGTAGGGGCTCCGTAAAAGCTCCCTCATCTGTCTTTTTAAGGAGATCGCGAAGATTTCCCGCAAGGCCTTCTTCTGAGACCTCTCCTAAATCGCTCGTGTCAAGGGTTTTCATTTTTTCTGGGAGATGCCCATCTGCTTGGTAGCGAACTAAAATCTCTTTCATTTCTTCTTTGCTTACAGGTTTGTAATCTTTTTTTGCAAGTGAAAAATCAACTAAGTTATACCGAAAATTAAGCGCCTTATTGTCGGCATTTCGTCGATAGTAGGCATTTTTAACTTCTTGTTCCGTGACAGAAATTAGAGGTTGAATAATTCTGGTAGTAAAAAGATTAAACTCAATACTTTCTCTAACAAGTTCGAAATATTCATCAAAGGTGAAATTATTTGTTGAGAGAAATTGTAACAGCTGAGCCCTATTTAAATTTAGGCGCTGCTCTGTCTCTTTAATTTGTGATTCAACTTGATCATCAGAGATAACGTAGCCGAGTTCGCTGAGTTTTGTTCTAATCAAAACTTTGCGAAGAGTGATTTCAATAATTTCATTTTGTGAAAAATTTGTTTTTGTATAGATCATTCCGGAAATGTTTTTTCGAACATTGAGAGTCTCAATGACTCGTTTCACAAAAGAATGAGTGAAAATCTGATCATCAATAACGGCAAGGGTTTTATCTAAAAATTTAGCTTGAGGAGCGCCCCAAGCTAAAAACGAAAACGAAAGAACAATTGAGGCAAATAAAATTTTTTTCATGATCCCACCTTACCCCTAAGGGGTTGTGGGCTATTCTAAGTATTTTTTTTCGATTTTGATAGTGCCCTCTTTGCGTAAAGCTGCAAAGTAGTCCTCAATAATTTTATCGCGTCTTGTGTCATAAATGATTTTTTTATAGATAGACGTATCAATATCTTTAAAATCACGTACGGCGAGAACTTTTATGATGTGATAACCAAATTGAGTTTTTACTGGAGGCGAGATGTAATTAATAGGTTTACTTTTAATCGCATCAAAGTATTCAGGGGCGAGGCGTATTGCAGGTTGAAAACCTAAATCTCCACCACTAGGTGCCGTGCTACTTTGCGAGTATTTATTTGCTAATTCAGCAAAGCTAGCTGGCTTTTTACTAATTTGATTATAGACTTCAAGAGCTTGAGCTAAGGCCGCTTCTGCTTCTTCTTTTGCAGGGAGTGCTCGCATTCTAAAAAGGATATGGGCCGTGCGATATTCTTTATGATCAGCATAATATTTTCTAACATCCTCATCTGTAACATTAATTTTTACGAGGAGAGGTTCTAAATCTTTAGAGATCATCGCGTGAAAGAGAACATCTTCCATTTTTTCTTTGACGACAGGATCTTGATCGAGTTTTAATTTTTTAGCTTTAATAATACCAAGTTCTCGATTGATCATATCTGTTAAAACTTTTTCTTTCGTCACTTTTTTATCAGAAATGACAAGAAGGTTTTGCTTATAAGTTTGATCAAAATTTGAAAGCTTAATTGTCTGGCCATTAACTGTTGCAACGGTGGGATCAGTTTCAGCAAATGCAAAACTCGCAAGCCCAAGGGTTAATGCGATCATGCTCGTTTTAATCATTTTATTATCCTTTGCGTAAGTGAAAACACTTTAAATATGATATAATGAAAACACTAACATGGAAGGATTTGCTGGGCAATATCTTTGGCAAAGGTCAAAAGTGTCTCTTGGCCGATTCGCTCTTTATGATTATAAACGACACGGTAATCTGGAGTAATTTGATAAACCTTTGGCCTGGCCATAAAAACTTTTACGATGCTATCGCGAAGATCACTATTTGAATCAACAAAATTTTTGTCAAAACGCATATTGATAGCGTTTCCTGCCACCTGAAGTGATTTGAGACCAACTCGTTGTAGATGAATGCGGCACTCGATGAGCGAAAATAAATTGCGCGCTTCTTCAGGAAGTTGTCCAAAAATGTCTTCCATTTCTTCACGTAGGTCCGACACATCTTTGTGTGTTTCGCAGTTTGAAATTTTCTTATAGTAGCGTAAGCGTTCAGCAGGGTCAGCGAGATAGTGGTGTGGGAGATGGGCCGCAAAGGGAGTAGAAAACTCAATATCACGACGAAGAACTTTTCTTTCGCCTCGAAGTTCGGCGATAGCTTCTTTGAGAAGTTCCATATAAAGTTCAAGTCCAACAGCTTCAATGTGTCCAGATTGACTTCCTCCTAAAATGTCTCCTGCTCCACGAATTTCAAGGTCGCAAGAAGCGAGTGAAAAACCTGAGCCCATTTCTGCATAAGTTTGTAGCGCTTGAAGGCGTCTTTCAGCAATGGCGCTTAAATTTTTACTTTGTGGAATCACAAAATAGGCATAAGCTTTTTTATCGGACCGACCAATGCGCCCTCTTAATTGATGTAATTGAGAAAGTCCAAAAGTGTCGGCCCTGTTAATAATGATTGTATTCGCGTTTGGAATATCAAGGCCAGATTCAATAATAGTTGTGCTTAAAAGTATTTGATAAGCGCCAGAATAAAAATCTTTCATGCGTTTTTCTAAGTCTTTTTCAGGAAGTTGTCCGTGGGCAATTAGGATACGCGCCTCTGGAACAAGTTCACGTATGCGGCCCGCAACTTCTTCAATATCATTTACTCTGTTGTGAACAAAAAAAACTTGCCCCCCTCTTGATAATTCTTTTTTGAGGGCCTGCTGAATAGTGTAATCATCATCTTTTATAAGGTATGTTTTAATTGATTGTCGTTTTGGAGGTGCTGTTTGAATTAAGGACAAATCTCGTAACCCTAAAAATGCAAGTTGGAGAGTTCTTGGGATAGGTGTTGCTGTGAGAGTGAGAAAATCCACAGAAGATTTCATGAGTTTTAATTTTTCTTTGTGGCCAACACCAAAGCGTTGCTCTTCATCGACAATAACAAGACCGAGATCTTTAAATTTTAAATCGTCGGCCAAAATCTTATGTGTCCCAATAATAATGTCTATTTTACCTTCAGAAACTTCTTCTTTTATTTTTTTAACTTCCGGCGCAGTTTTAAAGCGTGAAAGAAATTGGATGTTAACAGGAAATTCTTTATAGCGACTTACAAAGGAATTGTAATGTTGGAGAGCAAGAATTGTCGTTGGAACGAGGACGGCGACTTGTTTTTTGTCTAAGACCGCTTTAAAAGAAGCACGCATAGCAACTTCTGTTTTTCCAAAACCAACATCGCCGCAAACAAGATGATCCATAGGAATAGGTTTTTGCATACCCTCGAGAACATCTTCAATGGCCTTACTTTGGTCAGGAGTTTCACTAAAAGGAAAGGCCAGCTCAAATTCTTTATATTGATGATCTGGAGGTGAAAATGAAAAAGCGGCCGAGGATTGTCTTTCGGCCTGAAGGCGTAACAAGTCAAAGGCCAACTCTTTTGCTGCTCCTTTAGCTCGTTCTTTAAGTAGCAAAAATTTATTCGTCCGCAAATTAGCTAGACTCAATTCTGCAGTGGCCTCTGCATGTTTTTGAATTTGGTTCATTCTATAAACAGGAACGTAAACTTTGTCGTTTTCAGTATAGAGGATTACTAAATAGTCTGTGGATGTGCCCCCTATATCAAGTGATTCAAGCCCTTGGTATTTTCCGACACCATGTTCATTATGAATGACATAATCGCCGGGTTTTAAGGTGGCCAATTGCTCTGCAAAAAGATCGAGTTTGCGAGTGGGTGTTTTTCGAATGCTTTTCTTTTTTTGTGAAAAAATTTCGGCCTCAGTAAGGTATAAAATTTTTTCGGCTTCGTAGTAAAAACCGTGAGCAAGCGGATGAGAGCAAAAATGAATTCGATCTTTTATACTTGAATTTATATTGTGAATATCGAGTAAGTATTTTAATTCATCTTGCGTAGCTGTTGAAGTAACACAAAAAACGATGTTACCAGAGTATTCAAAATTGGTTTTAATAACCTCGAAAAGGGTTTTAATAAATTCATGTTTGGGAACTGTCACATTCATGAACCGAGCAAGGAAAGCACGGGATTCTTCGAGGTGAATGGACATTTGTTCTGTGAGATCTGTCGTTATATTTTTAGTAACACCAAGAGGATTGATTTTTAATATGGCAATTTCTTTTTTGATTTTCTCAAAATCAAAAGGTGCATAAAGTTTAAGGGGAGGTGGCAAGAGCGAATCATTTTCGTTGTCTTCATGAATTTTTTCATATTCAATTCTTAATTCTTCCCACCATTCGTTAATACCGCAATTTAAATTAAATTCATTAAGGAGATGAATGCATAATTGATTATGAGAAAAATAATTTAGAATTTGAAAGCTTTGTTCGAAAAAAAGTGGGGCATAGGCAGGGTAGTTTTCAAATAGTCTGCCTTCACTAAGTAATTCTAAAATATGTCGCCGTTTAGCAAAACGTTCTTTTTGGGCAGGCCCAGGCATAGGTATCGCTTCACGTAATTTAAGAGTGAACTCATTTTGTGTGAGAACAACAGGAGTTGGTGAAATATAAATTTCAGTGTAGTCGTTATCACGAATCGTTTTTTGAGTTTTGAGATCAATTTTGTAGATATGTTCGATTAAATCATCAAAATAAGTAAGTCGAACGGGAGGGTGAGAAAGGGGGTAGATGTCAAAAATTTCGCCTTTTTGAGCAAAAGTGCCTGGTTCTTCTGCTGAAATAGTTGACGAGTAACCTAAGCTAACGAGTTTCGTGGCCAAATCTCGAGGGGGTAAGATATCTTCGCGTTTAATAAAAATAGTTTTTTCTTTAAAAAAAGAAGGCGGAGGAAGATTTAAATAGAAGGCCTCAAGGTGACAAATTATGATTGCGTGTGAGTTTGGGTGACACAGGAGATCTAGAATTTTAAATCGTTTATAAAGATTAAGCTCAGAAGCGAGTATGCCACCATAAGGACTTGTTTCTAAGCCTGGGAAAAAATAAACAGGCGCAGAGGGTAGCGCCATACGTAAGGACTCATAAACAATTTCAGCTTCATCAATTGTTGGACAGATAAGGATATGAGAATTTTCAGAGAATTTTTTATTATTTTTATATTGAAGTTCAAAAAAGATGGGCCACTGTTCAATATTTATCCCCTCTAAGGATATCGGACCACCTTGATGACCTAATAGAAGTGAAAGTTTACCTTGGAAGGCGTTAAAAAAATTCATGAAATTTTCCTAGAAAATCTGAGAAAACTTTTTTGGAAATTTCCCAGATAAAAGCATAGAATAGTCCAATGACATTAATACCTCTAGTAATCTTTGTTATTTCTTGCCTCTTTTTTATGGGAGGCATTGTTTTGCTCGTAAAATTTGCATTAGGCAAAAAATCTCTAAAAACAAGCACAGTCACAGACGAAGAAATAAAGAAAGTTTTTTTTGCCGCTACTGCGAATAAATTCAATATTCCAATTGTTGTTTTTTTCTTTTGGATTATTTGGGTCTTATTTTTTTTATTTCCGTGGATTTTGGTATATCAGCGCTATGGACTTGAGCGTGACCTTGCGGTCGCTTTAATATTCATGAGTAGTTTTTTTATGATTGGATATTTATTAACAAGTCTTGCTCACTCAGATAAAAGTGATGAAGTGCAATGAATATAATTTTGATTTCAACTCTTTTTAAAACTGCGATTATTTTTCTTTTTATTATATTTTGTATTGTCGCTGTATTTTATACAGAGGTTTTAGTTTCTAGTATTTTTTCAAGAAAATACTATACCCCTTACGGTGGAAATCCGATCAGACGATTGTTAAAACTGCTGACAAAAAAAGAAATATTTTTACGTAGAATTGATTCTTCCTTCTTTTTTAATTTAATTCCAATTTTAAGCGTAATTTTTGCGTTAATTCCGATAAGTATTATTCCTATATGTGAGTCGTACTATTTTAAAGGGATGAAGCAAACAGGTGAAATTTTTTCAACTGAATATGGAATATTTTTCTTTTTTGCTTTTTCATCATTTAATATTTTTGCCTTAATATGGAGAGGCTATTGTGTAAAAAATGAGTTAATAACGATAAGTTGTGTTCGGGCAGTCTACCGTGAGATGACCTGTCGGGCCCCAATTCTTATTACAGTTTTTTCTATGGTAGTTTTTTATAAAAGTTACCATTTAGAGCAAATCGTTTTATTTCAAAAACAAAACCATTGGGGGATGATACAACAACCTTTAGCCGCTTTCGTTTTTTTTATCAGTTTGATGGCGGAACTTGGCAAAGCTCCTTTTGATACAGCTGAAAATTATTATGAATTAAACCGAGGGCATGGAGCTGAGTGTTTTGGAGTAAAGGGGTTTTTTTTAGAAATCGCTACTCAAATAAGGTCTATTGTTTTAATGCTCATTTTCATTTGTTTTTTTATGGGAGGCTACGAAATTTTTCCTTTGGTGAACTCTTTTATTAATTTAAATTCCAACTACGTTTTTATAGCGCAGGGAGGTTCTCTTCTCTTTAAGGTGATGTTAGTTGTTGTAACCTCTACTCTTTTACAGTTGCTGATTCCACATTATCGCCCCAAAGATTTGCTTTCTTTCGGACAAAGAATTTTGCTTCCTCTTGCATTTATAAATCTTTTGATTGTTGTTGCTGGTCAGTATTTTATTTCGACATGACTTAAAGGATATTATGGATTATTTTGTTATTTCTTTTACACTATTTTTTGCACTTCTTTCTGTGGTTTGTTCTGACTCAGTAAAATCCTCCTGCTATTTTTTGTTAACAAGTTGTGGCGTTTCAGTGAATTTATATCGCATGGGGTTTGTTGAATTTTCTTTAATTCTACTTTTTATGTCATCATTTTCCCTAGCGCTATATTTGTTGGTGGGGCTTTTTTTCTCAAAAAGATTAGAAGTAAAAAATGTTTATGGTCAGAAAAAATACTTTATGATGGGTGGGCTTTGTTTTTTTATTTTTTTAGTAGTCTTAATTATATTTTTTGTGAGTACTTCAAATGCACTGATTGTGGCACCTAGAGAAGTAAACATTTTAAGTTATTTGAAAATTGATTTTATTCAAAATATCCCATTATTGTTCACTTTTGGAGTTTTACTAATTTCGAGTCTTGCTGCTGTATTGTTTTTTGTAATGCCGACATCACAGCAAGACAGGGAGAGTTTATGAAGCTCTATGATTTTTTTGCTTTCACACTTGTTTTTTTTGGATTGTTAGGTCTTTTTTTTAAACGTAATAAATTAAGCACTGGGTTTGCTACGCAAATTATTTTTATGGGTCTCGTTATTTTAAGTACACGTGGCTTTCGATATGACTACGCTCGCGCAAGTTTTCAGCTTTGTTTTTTTATTCTCTTTGTGAGCAATCTTTTCTTTATGTTTTTTATTGCAACAATTTTTCGGCCAGCTAATGAAGTCGATCATCAAAAAAAGGAATAAGCAATGGGGCATTTTCATACTTGGGTTATAAGTGCGTTTGCCATTAATTTTATTTCCTTATTTTTTATTCAGCAAAAAAACAAATGGGCCTTTTTAACACAGATCTTTAATACAGTTGCAATCTCTGCTTTTCTTGTCGCTGTAACTTTAATAAAAGAATATAAATTAGGGGATGATTTTTTTCTTTCAGTAGAAAATCGGCGAATATTATTATTCGCGACGGCGGCCCATTTTATCATTCAATACTTTCTTTTTTTTAAGCGACATAAATTTTCCCCATGGTGGTCATATTTTGGAATTAACTCTTTATGGGGATTATTTGTTTTGATGGCAGCTCAAAATTTCATATTGTTTATTGCTGCTTACTTGATAATGGTGCTATCAACCTTTATTCTTCTTGTGCGTAGTTCAGAAAGTGGGTTTTCTTTTGTATATTTTCTGTATTCTAAATATCTTTTGAGTTTATTTCTTGCAAGTTTGAGTTTGATTTTTTTTGTTTTGGGGACTGGAGGGACTACATTTGCATCATCGGCGATTATTCATAAGGGGCTTGTCGAATTATCTTTGGTGTTGTTTTTTATTGTTATAATTATTGAATCTGAAATTATAAAATGGAAAGAAAATTTGCCTTTGCTTCAACGATGGGAAGAAAATTATGGGCAATATTTTTATGTTCAATATATCATAAAGCCATCGATTATCTGGTGCCTTCTTAGTCGCCTAAAGTTAATGACAAACTCATTTCAAATGGAAAGGCAATTTGATATTGTTTTGACAGGTTTTTTAGTTTTATATTTAATTTACTTTATCTATCATGCTTATAAGAGCATTGATTTTTTTGAGCATATCGCTAACTTAATAAAATTAAATTTTTTAATCATCCTTTCTTATCTTTTTGTACCGTTTCCCTATTTTAAAAACGATGTGTTAGCGTTTTCCCTCCTATCTCTTTCAACGGCAAGTGTTGCACTTCTTTGTTTAATTTGTAAAAGAGATCTTAACGGGGATGCGTTTGTCGGATTATATTTTAAAAATAAAATATATGTGTTAACAGTTTTATATTTCTTAGGATCGCTTCTCGGATTACCTTTAACATCAACGTTCTTTTTTCGCTTTAGTGCAATGGCCACAGCTTGGCAATATTCGTTGGGGTTTTTTATATTACAGTTGATTTGTGCTTGTCTTCTTATTTGGCAATTTGTTTTAGTTATCAAAATGGTTTTTAATAAAAGAAAAGAGACTTTTATTGTTTTTAAAATGGATACATTCCGGATAGTACTTGTTGGGTTTCTTTTTGTGACAACTTTTTATGGTGGTTTTTGGTCTTTTATGAGGTTTTAAGTTAAAATGCCTGCAATAAAATATCGTATTAAATTGAGAAGTGGAAGAATTGTTGGGCCGTTTTTTGCCGAACAAATTGCAGAGCTCTATTTAAAAAAACATATAAATGGAACAGAAAATGCTCAAGTTTTTCCTGGTGGAGTTTGGGCAAAGTGTGAATCTATTCCAGAGCTGTTAGAGCAAATATCTATTGCACTAATTTCAGGTGAAAAAAAACCTCCTGAAAAAATTAACGAAGAACACTCCTTATCTTCGGTGAAAGTACCCGAAATAGAAGTGAGTGAGGAAAAATCATTAAAAGAAGAATCAGAGATAGATAATTTTTTAGAATTCAAATTTGCTGTTGATGAAGCGCCAATAGAAATACCAGTAGATTATGATCAGTTAGAAAAAAATTTTCAAAAAAATGTTGATCAAGGGAAAAGTAAAAATCAAAACGAAAGTAAAAACTCTATAGATAAAACCCGCGTTATTAAAAGCGGTCATAAAAAAAATCCGTTAAATAAGACTGTTGTTAATGTGGATATGAAATCTTTTAAAGATAATCAAGATTTTGCCGAAGAAATAAAACAAGACGAAGTGCAAAATGAATTAAAAGATAATGAAAATCAAAATATAGAGCCGCGAGCTTCTGATAAAACACAAGCAGTCTCTTTAAAAGATATGATCCATGAACTTAGACAAAAAACACATGATGGCGAGATTGAAATTGAAAAAAAAATAATTGAGGATAATAAAGAAAAGACAAGTATTGCAACTTTGATTTCGCCGCCTACTCCAAAAGCGGTTGAAAAAAAGGAACCGCAAAAAAAAGCAATGAAGCCAATCGTTCTATTGGCATTTATTGCTATTTTTATCGTTATTTTTTTCCCTGATGAGAATCAGAAATTTGGTGATCAAAAACCTCAATACAGTGTGATCTCGTTTCCTATTCCCGACAAGTACGAAGATAGTAATAAAGCAGCGAATGATTTAAAGGAAGGGGTGAAGCTTTATAATAAGGGGACTTATCTAGATCGCCTAAAGTCATCTGAAAAGTTTAAGCAATCACTTGAAGCAAAATTTCAAGATAATCCACAAGCACTAGGGTGGTTGGTGCTTAATGATGCTGAGCTGCTGCCAAATTCTCTTGAACAAGAAAAAGGGATTACTAATTTGTTTCGCTTAATTCAATTGGCACGTGGTCGAGTGATTACGGATATCAATGTGGCCATGGGAACAGCATTATTTTACGGGCAAATTAAAAAAACGACTACGGCACTAACGACAATCGAAAACTATTTAAGAGTTCAAAGCAAACCGTCGTCAAAACTTTATGGAATTTATCTTGATCTTTTAATTAAAGGGGGAAGATGGGTTGACGCGGGGAAGGTTTATGAGCAACTGTCCGCCGTCAAAGATCCTCCTGCGGATTCGTATTTACCGATGTCTCGATTTTTAAGTCAAGCAGGTAAGTCAGATGAAGCGAAGGCAATGCTGGAAAAAGGGCTACAGCGTTTCCCACAGTCAATATCTTTATTTCTAGAGTACTGTTCCTATTTACTTGGTGACCAAAACTTTAAAACATTTGAAAAAGCTTTAACAAATATTAAAAAAGTTAATTCTGAAAATGCGCCTAATCATATGGCGAGATTTTTGGAGTATTTAGGGATGCTTGATATCGTTAAAAAAAAGCCAGAGTCTGCCGTTGTTAATTTTAAAAAGGCATTGGCAATTTATGAATCTGATGAACTTCGGTCTAAACTTTCCTCTCTTGAAATTGGAGGAAGTCAGCGTGTAGAAAGTTTAATTAGAGAGAGTAAGATTATAGATATGATTGGAAAATCTAAAATAGCAGAGAATGAGCGCCGTTGGGATGAAGCTTATAAATTGGCCATTGATGCTGCGGATTTATCTGAAAATTATATTCCCTCTCAATTATGGCTTGCTTCAATTCAGACCAAAAGAGGTTATTTTAATTCAGCTATTGAAACATTAGAAAAACTTCAAAAAGATAATCCTCTCAACGGAAATATTAATTACTCGCTTATTGCAACTTATATTCAAGCGCGTAAGTTTGATTTAGTTCAGCATATGCTTGGGCAAATTTCGGGTACAAAACTTGGCAGGACGTCGGAGTTTGCTTATCAGATGGGTGCTTATTATAGAAAAATAAATAACACAGGACTTGCGATAAAATGGTTTAATGATTCGATCGCGATTAATCCTGTTAATGATCAAGCCTATTTTGATTTGGCCGAAATATATTTTGAAGGCAGGAAATATGACCGTTCAAAAATTTATGCCTCTAAAGCGTTAGAACTAGATCCTGAAAATAGCATCTATCACGGAATGATCGCAAGGATATTATACGAAACTGAAAATGTTGATGTGGCAATTGGGTATTTGCGCGATGTTTTAGAAACGAAACAAGATGATCCTTATCTTATGAGTGAGATTGCGATTCATTATAAGAGGAGTGATAGGATTAAAGAATTTGAAACGCATCAAGCAAAAATACATGATCTTACTAATCCTACACAAAACTTTTATGATTTTATGATTTATATTTCAAAGCTTAATGACAACACAGACAATGTTATTAAATATTGTAATGAACTTTTAAAAATTAATCCAGGTGTAATGGAAATTCGACTTATTTTAGGTGAAAGCTATCTTAAAAAAGGAAATTATAAAGACGCTCTGACTGCTTTTGATAGTGTGAAGCAGAGGCTTATTTCATATCCCCGCGTGAATTATTGGATCGCAAAAACGTATTTACAGCTTAAAGATTATGAGAAAGCAAAAAATGCAAGTATGGATGAAATAAAATATAATCCAGTTCTTGAGTTCGGACACTTCGCTCTCGGGGAAACTTATAGGCAACAGCAAAAATATCCTGAAGCTTTATTAAGTTTTGAAAAGGCCTTAAGCTTAAATGGCCGTTCGATTGAAATTTTATCGGCCTTAGCTTGGATTAAACATCGCCAGAATTATCCGAACATTGCCCGAGATTTTTATGAGAAAATTTTAAAAATTGAGCCAGGTAATCCAGAAACTCATAAACAAATGGGTCTCGTTTACAAAGATTTAGGGCAAGGATCTCTTGCCATTGAACAGCTTAAAATTTATCTTGATCTAGATCCGGGGGCACCCGACAGAGGGCAAATAGAATCATTAATTCGGCAATTACAATAAATAGAAAGAGGGGAATAATATGCATGATATAAAGTATTTTTCTGAACATTCTGATGACGTCAAAAATAATCTCAAAAAACGTGGTTATGATTTAACCTCGGTTGATCAAGTTTTAGCATTTAATAATAAGCGCCGCGAGCTTACTCAAACGGTAGAAAATAAAAAAGCAGAAATGAATAAACTTTCAAAAGAAATCGGCCTTCTTAAAAAAGAAGGAAAAGATGCTAGTGAAAAAATGGCCCAAGTTCATCAAGCAAAGACAGAAATGGCCAATAGTGATCTTGCTTTGTCTAAAGTTCAAGATGAACAAAAAGATCTTCTGTCACGTATTCCTAATTTAATTTCGGATGATGTTCCTGTTGGAGATAGTGCTGAACAAAATGTTGAGATCAAACGTTGGGGGACTCCACGGAAATTTGATTTTACTCCAAAAGATCATGCTGATCTCGGTGAAGCCTTAGGGCAGCTTGATTTTGAAAGAGGGACGAAATTAACAGGAGCTCGCTTTACCGTTTATAAAAAACACTTGGCCCGCATGGAGCGCGCCCTTATTAGTTACATGCTTGATGAACACATTCAAAACGGTTATGAAGAAATTCTTCCACCCTTCATTGTTAATGCGGCCTCTATGTATGGAACTGGTCAACTTCCAAAATTTGGTCAGGATCTTTTTAAGCTTGAAGGGTTTGATTGGTATTTAATTCCAACGGCAGAAGTTCCTGTGACGAACTTAAAACGTGATGAACTTTTTTCTAGAGATGAACTTCCTCTTCGTTATGCCGCCTACACGCCCTGTTTTCGCTCGGAGGCCGGCTCTTATGGAAAAGATACAAAGGGTCTCATTAGACAGCATCAATTTAATAAAGTTGAACTTGTAAATATTGTTGCTGCCGATAAATCAATTGAGGCGCATCAGGCAATGATCGATCGCGCTTGTGCTATTCTCGAAGGGCTCAACCTTCCCTATCGTGCAATGCTTCTTTGTAGTGGTGATATGGGGTTTGGGGCACGAAAATGTGTTGATTTAGAAGTTTGGCTTCCAGGGCAGGGTGCCTACAGAGAGATCTCATCAATTTCAAACTGTGGAGATTTTCAGGCCCGTAGAGCAGGAATTCGTTATAGAAATATTGAGGGGAAACCTGAATTTGCTCATACGTTAAACGGTTCGGGTCTTGCTGTGGGGCGCACACTTGTAGCGATTATGGAAAATAATCAGCAAGCTGACGGTTCAATCATTATTCCTGAAAAATTACGCCCGTATATGGGGGGAATGGAGAGAATTACAAAATAAAACTTGAGAAATTATTTATCTCGTTTTAGTATGTCGTTTCGCGGAGGATTGGCTGAGCGGTCGAAAGCGGCGGTCTTGAAAACCGTTGAACCTTCGGGTTCCGCAGGTTCGAATCCTGTGTCCTCCGCCATTTAAATCTAGAATAAAGGGCCTGAAAAGGCCCTTTTCTTTAATAAGCATTGATAATAAAGAAAAGTTTTAATTCCCAAATACAAAGACTTGCCTCTCATTGACGATTTCGACCATTACAGAAAATTACACAACATTACAGATCTGTGCTTAGTTGTGCTAAATCCAAGCACAAAAGGCATTCAAGTTGTACTTGGTTTCTCGACTTTGTGCTTGCCTCTATTTCCCTAAAATTTCTGAACAACAAAATTAGTGACCACTTATTCAAGTGACCTTTGTAATCAAAGGAGACTTGGGCAAGTGGTCTTTTTATTTTAAGGAGGCCTTTATGGTCAAGCGTAGAAGTGCCGTAAAAATTGAAACGAAAGAGTCAAAGGCATTGAAGCGGATGCGTGAGACAACAGGACTTTCTGTTATTGAAGCAGCTAAAGCCTCTGGCCTCAACGCCACCAGGATCGGTCACATGGAACAAGGCCGTGCCACAATTACCCCAGAGTATGTTTAAGCTTTCCTGAAGGCCTTTAACTTCACTCAGAAGGATTGGGAAATGTTTTTAAGTGATGAGCTTACTGTGTATGAAAAAAGACTTGAGTGTGTTGAAATTCTAAAGAAGCTCGCTCTTGATAAGGTCGAGTTGGTGTGGGGACTTCTGAAGAATCTGAAATAGGAAGAGTGTTCCAAAATTTCTAACAAGCTGAATAGCTTTAGAGAATTTCAAGATAGGAACACCCTTTAAAAAATTACTGCCTTTTTAAAGTCTGCTTTTTAAGTGCAAGTTCTTTTTGAGTGGCGGTTGTCAAAAAATCTGCTTGTGTAAGATTAAACTCATCCATTAGTTTTAGCGTAGTTTTCAAGTGCAATTTTATAAGGAGGCCATGTTGGTGCTGGTGCATCTCCTTTAAAAGGGAATCAAGTCTTCCTTCCGCTTTAAGTCTCTTTTGATCTCTTATAATCACCTCCAGTTGATTGTTAGTAAGGTCTTTATAACCCTCAACTGAATAATACAGTTCAGGTTAAGAAAACTAAGGAGTTTTTTAAAATAAGTTTTTTAGGATCTTATGATAATGAGATCATTTTTTTCTTGCATACATCGTTTCAATAGTTCTTCTAATCCTTGCTTCAAAGGTCTTTTTAATAACCAAAACAGAGCGAGGATTCTCTTCATGTCTCCTGCGTTTTTCTGGGTTAATAGAGAGCTTCTTAAGAACTTTTAACATTTGAGGCCGAGTAAGCTTATAATCATCCTCGATGGGTTTCAGTTCTATTTGGCTTTTAAGGATGTAGGGAGCTGTTAGCTTTCTAAGCTCATTTGCCTGTTTGTTTGTAAAACAAACAACTAACCGTCCTGTTTTTTTATCTAAAGCCTTTAAAGAAAAAATCCCCAGTCGTTTTTGTTTCATAAAAAGAGAACGATAATTCATATTCAATTCACGACAGAGATCAGAAAGCTTTATAAAAAGTCTGGTGGAATAGATTATAGCCTCTTTGGGAGTTTTCTTTTTAAGTTTTGAAGTAATAGATTTATTCTTCATAAGTCTCCCCCCCTCAATAACAACATGAACCTTCATAAGGATCAATCTATAACATCAACAGATTCTTATAGTAAATAATTTTATAAAGGAGTTCTCTTAAAAGAACTGAGTGTAGCTATATGTTTTAAAAACATTTTTTGTTTTATATCCCTCCTTAAGAATTTCTCTTTCACCTTCCTAACTGTATTACGGTGAACATGGGGTCTTGGGGAACGAAGTTCCCCAAGTAGGGTTTTAGGGACGAAGTCCCTAAGGTTCCCCTGTATTGGTTTTCCTGCTCTCTCTCAAGAGCAGGTTCCCCTTATTATTAAAAACAACTACTAAAAGCAACTACTAAAATACAACTACTAAGAAAAACCAACCCAGCTTAACTTCTTATTATCAAAGAGCAATTTTCCATTATTTTTTTGATCCCTGCACAGAAGAGGGAAATAGCTGAACAAAACAAGGATATGTCTGAATAAAATATGGAAATACAAGAATGAAAAGTGGAAAACTTGCAAAATATTGGGAAGCATAAAAAATAGAATATTTTCTCCCTCTTTTGTGCAGGATTAAACTCTATACATTGGATTGATCGTAACAAAGAGCCTTGTCTTGTCTAAGCTAAACTCGCTAATAATTTCCATTTTTAACAATGCTTCTAGGGATTTTTTAATGACACCTGGTCTTAGACTTAAAGGAAAAGCTGTCAATTGAACTAAAAGCCTTTCCTTATGATAACTTTGAGCAAGTCTAAAAACAGTAAGAAGCATAATCATTTCTCGCTTATTCAACTGACAGTCAAAAAAAAGTCTCCCGATTTCTTTGTGAACTTTTAGAAAATTGCCTTTAAGAAAAAGTTTGTGTTCAACAACACCATAAAGGTATCCTTGGCACACGATCTCTTTACTGATATCAAGCTCCATCTCAGAAATGGCCTTCTTGTATGTGGAAATAAGGTTTTTAGACACTCCAATAATGTCTTTAATGTTATCACCAATCTTGTACTTAGAGTGATGCTTAAGAAGTCCATGTCTATTTATGTTTGAAATATACATGTTGAATATAAATTGATTTTTTTCTACCTTCCCACTTATAAACTCATAAAGGAGTGGCATCCCAATTGTAAAATAGTCAAATTTAAAATAGAAATATTCCTTGAGGGTAAGCGGCATTTTGCGGGGAAACACATAAACGTCTTTATATTTGAGCAAGTCTGGTTCTGACTCTAAATTATATACCTCTTGGTGCTCATCCATGTATTTTTCTTGCTCCCGTTCTCTGTCTAACCAAAAGACTTTTTCACATGTTAAAATATTTTCAAAATGAGTATAGTGAATCATTTCTTGGTCAACTTTGGCGAAAGAAGGAACAAGAGTCTCGCTTAATTCCTGTGCTTCAACAGTTGGGGGAATTGGTGCCTCAAAAGTAATCGGAGCTCCAGAAGTTATCGGCTCCTCAGAAAGTGATTTCATAACCATTGCTCTTCTTTTTGATTAACAACTTCAAACGAAAGATGTTTTTAGTAAAATATTCCAATATCAACATTGATATTAATGGTGAAGATAAAATAAGTAACTCAATAAGTCAATCTAGGCTTAGTGTAGCTAAATGTTTTTAACAAAAAAACACCTTTTAATTTACAAAGATTATGTTCTCATGGATCGCTTTTGAAATATTCAAAATCTGGAGCAGACCTCTGCTCCCAAATTATTTTCAAAATCTTGTCTTAAAAAAAGCGGGCAAGGCCCCTACATTTAGCGGGCAATTTTTTTAATCTCATACTAAAACGCTTAGAAGCATTCAACATGTTGACAAAAGCATTCAGGACTATGAATCGAAGTTGCTTTTATGAATTTTGGAATGAAAATGTGTGTATGAAAGTTAAAAGTACCAATAAAACCGAAAGTGAATTAAAGCTTTCAGAAATTCTTAAAGCAGAACTTCAGCAGAGAAATATGTCTGCTCACGAGATCTGTAAAAAGCTCGCTATACCAGCTTCTGTTTTTAATGGATGGCTTCATAACGCCCAACCATCAGCAAAAAATCTCAACCAAGTAAAAAAGCTTGCAGATTTTTTCGACCTCCCTCTTTCTGTTCTCCTCTTTAATGCAAGTAATGAAGACAACAGTGGCGAAGTTTTATTTTCATCAGTCTTTAAAGATAAAAACGCTAAATATCGTCTAACAATAGAAAAGCTTTCTAATAACAAGAATTAACTTATACGAGGAGTATCCATGACTAGGAAGATTTTTATTTCGGCCCTAGGCCTTGCAGTGGCCTCAAGTGCATTTGCGGCAGATGATTCTATTAAATTTGGAATGAACACCAAATTTGATTTCACGCCTTGGCAAGAGAACAAAGTCACGTCAACTGCAAAAACATATAAGGAAAAAGGTTGGGAGCTTGGAGAAACTGATTTCATTCTAAGCAAAAATCTTCAAGACAACATGGAAGGAAAGATTGTTGGCCGTTACCATGATGGCCGCAAGAACTACCCCACTAAAGAATTTTATCTTGCTGAAGCTAACCTCACATTCAATAACATCCTTCCAAATCTTCACGCAACGATTGGTAAAATAGATGTTCCATTTGCTGAAGCTTATTCTCCTGTAGGAATTGATTCATATATCGTGGAAACGGCAAACGTAGATACGATTGCTCAAGATCCTTCAAAAACAGCTTCAATGCTTGCAACCCTTCTTGGCCAAAAAATTGAAACATACGGGGCTACCTTAAAATATGATTTTGGTAAAATGGGTGACTTCGCTCTTAGCGTTTTTGAGAACGCTGACAAAACTGCGGGGACGGTAAAAGAAACCGATCCTGATACTGGCTATTCTCAATCCTACGCAGGAAAATTAACTCTAAAACCTCTTGAGGGCCTTAGAGCTTCTGTTTCATACATGAACGAACACAATGGCGTTCCTGCAACAACAACAGACAAGAAAGACAGAGATTCTTATTCTGCTGCGTTTAAATATGATTTTTCAAAGATTGAAGTATTTGCTGAATATGTTGGTGGAAAAGATTTTAACGAAAGCAAGGTTGCAATTATTTCTGGTGGAGCTGGTTTCAAGTTCACTGAAAAATATGCCCTCAGTGGGATGTATGAGTCTTATAGTAATGAACCAAAAACTGGAACAAAACTTACCGCTACAAAAATCGCTGTCGGCCCATCAGCTCAGATCAACAAAGACGTGAAAGCTTATTTCACTGTGATTAGCGAAGAAGCAAAATATGCTCCTGAGAAGACTAAGGCCACTGCTGCTAAATTTCGTTTAACTTATTCTTTTTAATTAAACATCAGGAGAATCCTTATGAAAAAGATATTCATTCCGCTCATACTATTGAGCCTTTTTGCTGCCAGCTGTGGTGATAGTAGCAACCATACAAGGATTTCGACAGGTCTTCCTCGCTCAGTTCGTGCTATTCCTATTAACGATGGAACTAGTATTGCGAGTAATAATTATGTTTTACTCAGAAATAAGAGCACAAGGCTCATGCGATCAGTTACTAATTTTCTTTTTCCAAACGCAATTGGAACATCTGTCCCCACATCTGGTGACTATGCTATGCACTCCCCCTACATTGCAATTGATGTCCCTTCATTAGAAGTTATGAGTTATCCGAATCTATTTTTGGGAGCTCTTAATCAAACTGCTTTTTGGGATAAATCCGTTCTGAATAAAGGGCCATATCAAGCAAAAATTTTGTGGGAAGATATGACTGGCCCGAAGATTCTTACCGTCACAGTCGATTCTTCAACTGGGAAGTGCTTTAATCAAGACGCTACTATTGTTAAACTTTGGATGATAATGGATGAGAGTACCCCCACTGTTCAACCAATATCCATTAGGGCTTGCTCTTTTGCTCAGCCAGATGAAATCAATAAATATGGGGAATGGAGAATTGATTTTTCTTATGACTATCAAGCGGGTTATGGACACGGTTTCACTGAAGCCAAAATTAAAGATGGTAAAACTTATCTTTATATTGAAGATAATGAAACGCATACATCAGATTATGAAACTCCACGGGTGGCTGGAAGCAGTCTTGCAACAAAAGTACAAAAAGGCCTCGCCATTTTGGACACGACCAATGGTGATGGAGTTGTTAGTGATGATGGTACAATCACAAAATACTCATATCGAGGAAATATCGTAGGAATTTATAATTCTTCCAATGCCCTTACATCTTGTGCCAACAGAGATCCTTCTTTGATGTCTACATACAATCGTACTTACAAAGTTTTTGACAGCAACGGAATGAACGTAAAAAAATCGAGGGATATTACAGGGCAAAACCCTTTAGATTTTTCGACAATTCTTGACAGTGGAAGTTTTACTCAGTTTGATGGTTGGAGCTTCAATATAAGCGGAACCCAAACAAGTAATCATACAAACTATTATAGCCTTAGTGATAATCCTTCTGATTGTAACTGCGGCGGTAATCTTGCAAATATGTATAATATCGCCGACGGTACTGCTCTTGTTGGCGTCGACGGTGCAACATATTTTGTTCGTCCAGATTATGTCGTCCGAAGAATGCCAAGTGCAGCTGGCCAATGTGGATCTCTCACAGCCCCATCTTTTGACATTAGTGGCTTTCTTCCATTCCAAGAAACTGGGATGGATAGCGTAATGCCAACCCCAACTGTCCATCGAATAAAAAATGATGTACCAGGTGCAGAATTGAAAGTTGAATATGGAGTTGTTCGCTAAACGAACTTTTTCATACCTTCCTTTGAAGTCCTCACTAGAAATAGTGGGGATTTTTTTTATAAAGGCAATAAAGGTTATTAATACCCAAAAAAGTACCTCTTGAAAGAGGTATGTTTTATGGTACAATATATGGACTATGAAAAAAATAGACGGTAAAAAAATAGTTAAGAAGTTAAAAAAAGTTGAAAAGAAAAGGAGGAAAATATCTTTCTCCCTTGATGCTGGCCTCTATGAAACTTTCATGGATATCTGTAAAAAGAATAAAGTGGTAGCTTCACATGTTCTTGATGAATTAATAAAGGACTTTATTGAGTCAGTTGAATAGATGAAAGGCCTTCAACTTTTCTTTCCTTATTACGGCGGCAAATGGAGATCGGTAAAACATTATCCTCTCCCCAAACATGACACAATCATTGAACCTTTTGCTGGTGCCGCAGGATATTCATTGAGATACCCAGATAGGAAAATTTTACTTTATGACATCAACCCAACGATCTGTGGAATATGGGATTATCTTATTAAAGTTAAAGAAAAAGAAATTCTTGCTCTCCCATCAGTCATTGAAGACATTAGAAATATTAATTCCATTCCAGATGAAGCTAAATCGCTAATAGGGTTTTGGCTTAATAAAGGAAGCAAATCACCTTGCAATGTTCCGAGTAAATGGATGAGGGATGATATGTTAAAGGGCCAAAGGACAACTTCTTATTGGGGAGAGGCCATTAAGGAAAGAATTGCAAACCAACTACCATACATACGCCATTGGGAAATTGAAAAATCTTCTTACACAAAAATTCCAGATCGACAGGCATGTTGGTTTGTCGATCCTCCCTATAAAAAATCTGGCAAAGCTTATCCCCACCACCACATCAACTATGACTCATTGGCCACATGGTGCATGGAACGTAAAGGACAGATAATTGTTTGCGAGCAGCGAGGTGCTGATTGGCTACCCTTTTGGCCTCTTGGTAAAACAAAGTCCCTGGAAGGAAGTAGCCATGAGGTTTTGTTTCAAAGAATCAACAACAACAATACTTATGGTTCAGAAATCCTCTTGAACTTACAAAAGTCTAAAAAATACAGGAGAGATGTTTCTTTTTATCTTGACGAAAAAACTTACGAAACTTTCCTTTGTATTCTTAAGACGAAAGGAATCAATGGCGGCTATGTGATTGAAGAATTGATGAGGGCCTATTTAAATTTTCATTCGTAAAACGAAACACAACTCTTTTAAAACTAATCTCATACGCAACCACACGAATTTATTCCCTAGTATGTCTGAACCTTTTGATACATCAAACGCACAAAAATTCCTCTTCGTTAACCGCCTGATTTTTTTCACAAAGCGTAATGCTCACTACATCCCCGATTTTATCATTTCCCAATATTATCAATGAGAATCAGCACAAAAACGGATGGATTCCTTCGTAGCGGATGCGGAAGGAACATAGTTCCACACAAGACCAAAACACCTTGGTTATCAACGGATTATGGAACTTGGCTGGAAGTATTTTTGTAGCAAGCACTACGCTCAGGAATAAGGTCAAAGAAATCAAATGGTTTAGTAATTAATTAATAACTTCCTCCAGGTAAATAATAAATTATTTACCTGGAGGAACCAAATGGGGATACAAACTATGATTAAAAAAACAGGAGCACGCTATCGTTGTGAAGTAATGATCAACGGGGTTCGGCATTCTGAAACTTTCAAAAGAAAGAATGATGCCGAAGCATACATGAAAGGGTTCGAGGCAATGCGAACTTCTCACCCAGGTAGTAATCAGTATCAAGAAGCACTCAAGTTTGGAAAGGCATGGACAGACTTCATGCACATGCAAGACCTTGCTGGCATGGAAAAGAAATCTACAATTAAAGATTCCAAAACAATCGCAAATTTTTTCAAACATCTTTTTGATAAAGACATCTTGCAGATTACAGATGAGGAGTTTGTTGACGTGTTTAAAAATGCCAGACACTACAGGACGGGAAATATGTTGGGCCGTTCCTATCTTTCAAAAATGAGAGATGTCCTTCGGCAAGTTCATAAGTTTGCCGCCAATAAAGGGTTTGCGAGGAAGGACATTGACCTTCTACTCGCAAGAATAGCGAAAGAAGTTAAAAAAGGAAATCCACCAAGAGAAGGAGAATCATACACGCAAGAAGAAGTTCAAAAAATAATGGCAACAACACCCGATGGCCCTTACTGGGTAAAGCCATTGTTTTTAATATTAATAATCACTGGAAAAAGGATTGGTGAAATCCAAGGTCTGACTTGGGATAAAATATTCTTTGAAAATAGAACTATAAAAATTGATCAGATGATTTCCAAAGATGAATTTCATAATCATCTTAAACTTGGTGCTCCCGCACATGAAGTAGAGATGGATGAAAACTTAATGAACATTTTTCTTGATCTAAAGTCATTTCAGATAATGGACAATGAGGGGGATTCTGATTGGGTATTTCCAAGTAACTTTCCAAAACCACGACAGATACCTTACAACGGCGAACATCCATGCCCTTACAAATACAAAGCTCTTTGTCGTGAAATTCTTGGAAGAGAGGTAAGGAAATTTACCAAGAAAGCGGGAGTAAGGCATCTTCGCCTACACGATCTCCGCCGTACATCAGCCACACTTACTTACATAAGACATGCAGGGGACAAGCTTGTTAATCAAATTGTTCAAACAAAGTTGAACCATAAAAAATTTGATGTTACCCAGAAGTATATCAAAATCCCGAAGAGTGTTATCAAGGAACACACACAAGATTCATCCATCTCTGATATTTTAGATTTTGATAATTCGACCTCTCCTGTTCCAGAAGATATTAAGTCTAACGACATTTCTGATATCGAGGCCTTAAAACTTAAAATGAAAGTGCTTGAGCTGGAACTTCAACTGGAACAACTGAAACAGAAGAAAGCGGCATAAATGTCCTAAAAAGAATTCTTTTAAAAAACTCATTAAAGAGTTCTAAAACCAACCAAAGGAGATTTTATGACTCTGACAAATGAACATGTGTACGTTGGAATTTTTGTTGCTACCCTTATAATTTGTACAATCCGAGCGATGAAAAAAGAAGCTCCACCTCTAGGCCCAAGCATTGAAGAGCTTTTAGAAAACAAGATGTGCCTATTAAAAAAGAGCATGGAGCTAAGTTTTGATACAATGGTTAATAGGTCACTTGTACAAAGCTCTGATTACATCCAAAAGACAGCAGAAAGGAATGTGGCGAATCTTCTTCGCCCCATGATGGAAGAGATTAAGAACTACGAAAATCGTATTGAGCAAATGGTACACGAAGAAAATTTGGACAGAGTAGAAATGAAGGAAATTATTAATTCCGTAACTCAAATCAATCGGAGCTTCACTGAAAAAGCTTCCAAATTCGTTGTGAGCGTCAGGGGAAATATTCACAGCATTGGACGCTGGGGAGAAGATTCACTAGATAATATCTTAATCGCATCAGGTTATGCCGAAGGACACGACTACTACAAGCACAGAAACTTCACAACGATTGATGGACGAAGCATCACCCCTGATTTTGTTATCAAGATTCCTCAAGAGAGAATTTTGGTTATTGACGCTAAAACAAGCCTAGATCACATGATCTCCTATGTTGAAGCCTCAGATGAGACGATAAAGAAACAACACGCTGAGCAGCTTGTAGAGAACATAAAGAAGCACGTCACTGATCTTTCCAAAAAGAAATATCACGAAATTAAAGGAGAACTTACATCAATGGATTACACCATCATGTTCATCTCGTCTGATCCTGCACTTTTCCTGTCCCTCAGCTACGATAACGATTTGATTCGTGATGCTTTAAAAAAGAACATTCTTATCGTTGGCCCCACCTCAATGATGGGAACACTTAGAAGTATTGAGGCCCTTAGTCGCCAACACAAACAAGTGGCAAACCTTAAAGAAATAGCTCTTGTTGGGAAGAATCTTACAGAAAAGATGAGCTTTTTTTTTGAACGCCTCTCCGATGCACAAGACTACCTTGCGAAAAGCACTAAAATGTTAAACGTCGCCATTAATCATCTATCACATGGGGAACATTCATTAATCAATGAAGTTGAAAAATTAAAAGAGCTTGGAATTAGCTCTGAAAAAACAATTGTGATTCCAACAGTTGAAGAAAAAGAGTCTAAGTAAAAACACGTCTTCGTTGGGGCATCTAACGGATGCCCCCTTTTATCATCAAAAATCAGTAATAGCAAAAGGAGATCTTATGATTTTCAAACCAGATTTTTACTGTTTGGACGCTGGCCTTTGTAATTTTCAAAACGAAGAATGCTACATTGTGATTTGGTGTAGTCGAAAAAATGGAGACAAAGTTGCAAGTCTTTATCGCAAGAGTGACAGGGAGGAAATCCTCATCCAGAAAATAGGTGAAAGACAATTTGTAACCAGCTCAAGCTTCAATGTACTTTCTCAGTCCCTCAAGGTTTTAGAGGTGCGTGATCTACTACCAGAATTACCTTATAGTTCTTTCGTACTCAAGTTTTTTGATCTCCTTAATGGGAAGCTTATAACACAAACTCATACACCCAAATCATCTTACAATAAGTTTCTGATCTCAAAAGAAAAAGGAGGAGGTCTTGTTTTGGCGTTTATGTATTATGAAGAGGAAGATGAATATAATGATCTTCCATTAGGCATCACTCTATTGGAGTATGATTCCAATTTGATGCTTGTTAATAGCAAGGATCATCCCTTTAATAAAACTACTCCTCAGATGATTAATTACTTTTGTTCTGCTTCAACCTCAAGTGACATCAGTGTTCTGGTCGAAAGTGAAGACTCTGATGCTTGGTTATATACATTCTCACTGGATACTCTTGGTCTTATAAAAAGGCGAAAGCTCATTCCTGAGGGTGGAGGTTTTGGTTACATCCGAGCGATGGCGATCAAAGATGATACTGCCTTCTTGATCTCAGCAAACTGGACACTCTTTGAAGTTGCTTTACACAACTCAACTGAAATTAGCCGAAAACGCTTAAACTTCACTGGAGACAAAATTCCAAGCGTCTTGTTCTGGGATGACTACCAATGGCTTGCTGGAGGAAATTACGAAAAAGTTGGCAAAATTATCAGTAACGCAGAATCGTTTATTCTATCAATTGAAGATTAATTCCCGCTCTTAAAAAGGAGGCCGTTCCATCTTTTTAATTTTTCTATATTTATCAATGAAAATTTAAAAAATGTGGACAGCCTTCTTTTTCTTCCTTCTTTTAAAATAATTCTGTAAACGCTCTGAAGTTTTTCAGCTCTGGCCTTTATCATCTACTGGAGCTGGAGAAAAACTTTATCAGCTCCCTATTAACAATTTTTAGGGAGAATTTTATGGAAGAAATTAATTTGGGAGAACTGGCAGACAAGTCTAAATGGATGACGACAAATGAAGTTGCTGTTTATCTCAGAAAATCAGTTGGGGCTATTCGAGTGATGCTCCATCGAAAACAGCTAAGGGCCAAAAGATTTTGTAACCGTCTTTATTTTAACAAGAAAGAAATTTCAAGAATGCTTGATAACGCTAAGTTTGTGGGTGGGATTAAAAACTCAATGGGCCTCTGAAGTTTTTTTTAAATTAACAGTATTATGTAATGGAGATTCCCTCCAAATAACTTTAAGGAGCTTTTATGGCAAATGTATTAGGACATTCAATGTTGAGCATGTCTGGAGCTAAAAACACCCCAAGAAAAACACTCGAATTGTTGACACAAACAGAAGTTGACTTCTTTTTAGCGAAGGCAAAAGAGCTTGGAAATCCGTGGTATCCAATTTGGCTGATGGCATTGCATACGGGTATGCGATCTTCAGAACTAATAGCCCTAACGTGGGATGATGTCTATTTTGATAAAAAGATGATACGTGTGAGAAATATAAAAAATTCTAAAAGTAGCTGCGAACGATTTGTCCCCATGAGTGTTTCAGTCAAAAATCTTTTAGAAGAGTTGAAAAACACATCAAGCGGAAAATTTGTTTTAGAAAGACCGCAAGGGTGGAAGGAAAAGAAGCAGTCTTCCATTTTAAGAGCATTTTTAAAATCAATTGGGATAAAGATAATTCATTTTCAAGCACTAAGAGTAACATGGGCAACGACAATGTTCATTAGTGGTGTTCCTCTCTATGCTATTGCCCAAATGGGAGGATGGCACTCGCTTTCTACTCTTAACCGTTACTTGCGATGTACAGGAACCTTTGAATTTATGCCGAAGGATTGTTTTAATTTTTAATTTCTAAAGAAAATCATTTATCCCCCAAAAGGCCACTGACTTAAAAAACTCAGCGGCCTTTTTGTTTTATGCCCATCTCGAAATTTTCATAAAGATATTTTAAAAAAAAGTTCAAAGTTCAGTGAAGTTTTACTTTTCATTTTTGTAATATGAAATGGAGAAAAGAAAAAGAAGTTTAATTCTTCATTCAACTTCCAAATCAAACTCCGCTTAACAATTTAAGTGAAGCAGTATGCTTCCAAAGGAGATTTTATGTCAGTTAAAGCTTACCAACCTCAAACAAATGACCAAGGGATTTTATGGCAAGATCTAGTAAGTAATTTTGAACAGAGTACCTCTTTGGGGATGTCAAAAGAGACGGCCCTTAGGTATTTATCATTCTCAAGAATTTGGACTCATGCTTGGAATCTGATACCAGCAAAAGAAATTACCCCTCAAGATGGAATTGTACTGATTGAGCGAATGAGAGAGCTTCATTACACATTAGCTTATCAAATTAATGTTAAAAAAGCTGTATGTGCAATTTTTCGCTGTGGAATGAGTATGGGGATTATCACATATTACACCAACCCAATGAACGACGTTAGAATTAAGAAGATGCTCGCTTATTCTCTTTCAAATAATGTCATTCGATAAGAAGAATTAAATCTAGAAAGTACAATCTCTCATCTAAAAAAGGCCACTGACGTAAAAACTCAGTGGCCTTTTCTTTTTTATTTTTTTTTAAAATTGTTTTCAAAAAAAGATTCAAATCCAGTGAAGTAATTTTTACGGGCCTTGTATTATGGAATGGAGCAAGTAAAGACGATGCTTATCTTCAGACAGCCGTATGACTTCTTAAGAAAACTTTTTTTTGAAAAACTCCATAACATTAATCGAAGCTTAAACGCTTCAAAGGAGATTTTATGTCAGTTAAAGCTTATCAGACACCAGACGGAAAAACGCTTTACAAAGTTTACGTCAATGTAGCGAGCAGGAGAAACAGAAAGAAAAGAATTCAAAAATATAAGGAAGGAATTAAAACAGAGAAAGAAGCTCGAAACATTGCGAAGAAATTCAGCGATGAGGCCAAAAGAGAAATGGGTAAGCTTGATGGTTATGGACTTTTGTGGAGTGATATTCTTATTAATTTTCAAAACAGCATCCCTCAAGGTTTTTCTACGTTTATCGAGGACACTGCCATTGATTACCTTTCTTGTGCAAAAACTTGGACACAGCCTTGGATGATGATGGTTGCAAAGGAAATTACTTCAATAGATGCTAGAGATGTTTTTGACAGGATGGATGATGAAGAGAAAGAGCCTTCTTATCAAGACAAAGTGAAAAAAGCGATTAAAGCAATTTACACCTGGGCCATAAATAAAGGTTTTATTATTGACGGTAAAAATCCAATGGATGGGATCAAAATTAAAAAAGGAAAATCAAAACCGCCACTTGTGTTAAGTTATAAAGAATACGATTTTCTTTTAAAGAAAGCCCAAGAACGAAATATCGAATGGTATCCAGTTTGGCACACGGCTTTACACACGGGAATGCGTAGTGGGGAATTGAAAGCTTTTAAAGTTTCAGATATTGACTGGGAAAGGAACTGTATAAAACTTGCTCGCTCTATAAGTTCAAAAACGAAAAAAGAGAAAAGTACCAAAACTGAAGACTGGAGAATGGTTCCGCTTTCAAAGTCACTTCGTAAAATTTTAGAAGATCTCTGTAAAGACAAAGGAGCTAATGATTTTGTTCTTCCAAGGATTTCTGATTGGAATAACAACAAGCAGTCTCAATATCTCAGAAGCTTTTGTGAAGGAATTGGCATTAAGTCTGTTAACTTTCACGCTCTGAGGGCCACATGGGCCACACAAATGCTTGACCGTGGTGTTTCACAAGCAAAGATAATGGAAATTGGAGGCTGGGCCGATGTGAGAACCTTCAACATCTACGTTCGTTTGGCGGCCGTTAATGTTGCTGGTGCTACTGACTGTCTCGATGATCCATCTGTCCTTAATCAAAAACCACTCCTCCCAGAAATGCCTATTCCTTAATTTTTGAGATAACAAGCAATCCTTCCTCGTTAATCAAGCGGGGAAGGAGTTTTCTTAAACGAAAACTTAGGGATGGGCAGATGTTAGAATCGTCAACATCTACGTTCGTCTTGCTGCTGTTGAAGTTGCTGGTGCGACGGATTGCTTGGATAACGGGTAATGCCCTAGCTAAACGCTCTGATGAATCTTAAGCTAACGTGACCATGTTCGACTAAAAGTCTCTGCTTTGGAAGGGCTACTTCTGTGTGGCCCTTTCTCATGGAAAGACCTTCTTTCTCTTTCTGTTTTCTCTAATCGTGATAAAATTTTCTTACTAAAAAAACTATTTTAAGGAAAAAAAATGTCTAAATTAAAATTTGATGGGACACATTTGAAAGATGGAAGCAAAACGATAGCAAACGTCAATGGAAATAACATCAGAAAAGAAAATGGCTCAACAGTAATCGGAAATATTAGTGGTAACAATATTCGCCAAGGTAGTGGCTCCACTGTTCTTTTTAATCTCTCTGGAGACGACATACGTCAAGGTTCTGGCTCAACAAAAATTGCAACAATGAAAGACGTGGATGCTTCAATTGAAGGGCCAGGAAAAGCACTTAAGGCGGCCCTATGGGTTCTCTGTTGTAGATAAGAATTTATGAATCACAGAGTGCTTCATTATTTTGAAGCACTCTGTATTTTAAGCAAGAGTATCAAGGATAAAATATGCCCGTATTTGAAATTACAAAAAACAACCTCAAAAAACTAGAGTCAAGAGATTTTAAACTTGAAAAAGATCTTCAGCATCTATTAGAAGAAAACTTGAGCGAAGTTTTTAACGTCCGATTTATTGCATCCGAATTTTCAACTGGGAATATTCACTCTGGAAGAATAGATACCCTTGGATTAAGTGAAGATGGGAATCCTGTAATTATTGAATACAAAAAAGTCGAATCCTCACAACTAATAAATCAGAGTCTATACTACTTGTCATGGTTAAATGATCATCATGGTGATTTTGAAATAGCTGTTCAGAACAAACTAGGATCTGAAATCGAAATTGACTGGGCAACGGTAAGAGTAATATGTATTGCTCCTAATTTTAAAAAGTATGATTTGCATGCCGCTAATATCATGGGAGCCAACATCGAGTTGTGGCAATATAAAGTGTACGAAAATAAAATTTTCCACCTTGAAGAAGTATTGCAACGGACGAAGGCAGAACAATCTGTTACAGGAATTAAAATTTCAGATAAAGCATCTGTTCAGCGTGAAGCTGGAAGAACATTTAGATGGAAAGCCAAAACCAATACTTGAACTGTTTGAGAACATTCGTCAATATATCCTTGATCTAGATGAAAGTATTGATGAGTCCCCTAAAAAAAATTATATCGCATATAAGATTACACAAAACTTTGCCTGCGTTGAGATTCATCAAAAAAATCTACTTATATATTTAAAGCTTAATTTTAATGAGGTCCCTCCCATTAGTTTTGGACGGGATATGACAGATATTGGCCATTTTGGAACTGGAGATTTTGAATTAAGAGTTACAAGCCTAGATGAGCTTGAAAAAGCAAAAAGCTATATCGAGATGTCTTACCAAAAGATGGGAGCATAGCTTGATTATTATAAGAAATGATAATGAAAAGGAAGTAAATTATCAAGGAAGAGATCTAAGCGTATCTGCTTCTGCGTTAGAAGTTCTTCACCAGCTTCGATACGACTGGCAAACTATCAACGGCTGGAGTCATTGGTGCTATAATGGAAAAACACTTGATTCATATTTTGAATAGGAGCATCCATGTATACAAACAGAAATTCAAAAAAAGACTTTGTCATTAATGGTTTCAATGAACTTTCTACACCAAGTTGCCAAACTTCTATTGCAGTCGCTTTTTTTACAGATGTTAAACCACTGAAGGAGATTGTTGGGCATGGGTGCACAGTCAGGCTTATTGTGAGGTTGGGGCATCCAACATCATCAACGGCATTACGAGAATGCCTCGGTTTAAACAATTGCTTAGTTCGCTATGTAACAGATCATAGTTTCCATCCAAAGATCTATATTTTTGGTGAAAATGGGGCCATTGTCGGCTCAGCAAACTTAACTGGGGCTGCTTTTTGGACAAATCAAGAAGTCTCTTTAAAACTAGAATCTGATGATCCACGTTTTGATGAATTAAAAATTCTTTTTGAAGAATACTGGTCACAGTCCAAAGTTTTAACTGAAGATATTTTAACGAAATATGACAACATGATGAAGCCCTATGAAAAATTTTTTGCTAATAAATCGAAAGAGCTTGAGCAAGAAATTAAAGCAGGGATTGGAGCTGTCGGGATTGAGAATATTGTTAGAGAAAAAAAGAAAAAAACGAAGAAAGAACTCTTTATTGATGACTACCAGAAATCCTATCAAGAAACTGTCTCAGCCTTTAGGCAGCTTAAAGAAATTTATTGTAATGCTGGGGAAAGAAGAGTTTCTGAAAATGTTTTACCACTGAGATTAGAAATTGATTCTTTTATAAGTCATGCGAGACATGATTTTGTTCCTGGGGATTCGTACAAAGATCGTCCTCTGTTAGATTTTCAGCAACAAGTGAAAGAAATAACCCCAATGGTAAAAGAATGGCTTCCTATGGATTATAAATGGTTGGATGAGCATATCATCCCCGAAAATTATCCTCGTATTAAAAAAGTTTTTACTTCTTCACAGACATTACTATCATCATCAGATCAAGACCTGTACTCTGCCTTGCGTGTTTGTCACGCCTTTGAAAACCAACTTCGTTTTTTTAAGGGGGGTTCTCCTGCCCAAGAAAAAGCATTCTTTAATGACAATGACATGGATGAAGTAAGGCAAATATTGAACTACTTGGTGTTTGGCAATGAAGATGTTGTTATACGAATGGCAAATTGTATTTTTAATTACGACTACGGAATCTCTCATTTCGGAAGAAGCTGTGTTCAAGAGCTTATCGGTTGGGTGGGGAATCAAGATCTTCCTGTTATCAATGGAAGGACAACAAAAGTTTTAAGATATTTTGGTTTTAATATTCGGCAAATTGCTTAAAGGCATCAAGCAGTTGTTTCATCAACAATTTTATCCAGTCATTTCCTGAATATTTTCAGATGTAATAATCTCTACTTCCTCAGGTGACAATTCATAGACCTTAAAAATAAGATCTTCAAGTTTACTTTGATTTGCAATTCTCTTATTACTAAGAAGCTTTATCTCAGAGGGAAGTTTAACCTTATTAAGGGTTTTTCCAATCGTAATTATTTCTTCAACTAAAGAAATAACATCATTTTTTAATGAAGCGGTAGTATTTGGAATTGGAACATGCTTGATAAATTTGGATTCAAAACTATAATATCCGCCTCTCATCTGAGTTGATGTCTGAGCAATAAACCAATTCACCACAGAAGAATTTAAAAGGCCTAGAAGATAAAATGTATCCTCTTTGTCTTTTGGAATGATTCCATATCCACCTGAAACTCCACCTGTAAAAAAAGTGCTATGAGAAGGATCAATTGAAAACTCTGCTTTTGGAGCTATGTCAGGAGTAAAAATACTATAATCTCTGATTACATCTAGTGCTTGGTTTCTTGAATACTGGTACCAAGTTGTTCCTTTTTTATCAAAAGCACCATTTTCTCTTTTGGCTAAAGCAGCTCGACACTCTTTTAGGTATTGATATGTTTTAGGGTACTCATTGGCCATTTCCTTCTCTAGAATTACTTTTGTTGAATCGCCATCTTTTTTATAAGGAAATAAAATATACTTTGAGCTTGATGATAATAGATAATTTCGACTGTCGCCACCTTTGGCGAGAGAGTAGAACAAATCTGATTCAACCTCATATTCTTTCTCCGTCTCTTTAGACTTTATAGTTATTGTCTTCTTCGTTTGAGAAATTTTTTCGACAATAAAGACTTTATCTCCTCCAGTTTTAAGGCCCTGAAAGATTCTGTTGGTTATTGATTCTAGGGAAGAGTAATCCTTACAGAGTCGCTTTATTAAATTTTTTTCAGCTCCAGATGTCAAAACCCATGGATCAGAGCTTAATGTTGAAGATTTTATATCTATCTTTTTTGAAGCATGTGTTTTCCTCCAATCATCTAAGCTTACAACTTTTTCAAAATGAATAGAGTCATTCTTTTTGTTAGTTAGATATAGAAGACATGTGTATGTTGTTGCTTGATCAAAAATTTGCTGATCCCCAAAGTGGATAATCTTATTAATACAAAACTTTAAGGATAATAATTTTCTCAAAGGTTCTCCATATTCAGCATTCATAAACTTATGCGGTAGGATATATCCAAGATTTCCATTTTTGCGGAGTATTGCTAACCCCTTTTCCACAAAGGTAACATAAATATCGTAATTGCCTTTTTGTGCTGAAGAATACACCTTTGGCAGATAATCGTTTTGGAATGGAATGACTTCAGAAAGTAACTGGACTCTCACATAAGGTGGATTTCCTATAATTGCATCAAACCCAGGATTCTTCCTTGAAAAGACACTAGGAAATTCTTTTTCCCAATTAAAAGGATTAATTTTAAAGACAGTCTCATCATCCAAAATCTTTGAATTGTATTCTTTAAATATCTCGTCTGTTACTAAAGAGTTTCCACATTTAATGTTAAAACCTAAATCAGGAAGTGCCCTTTCTTTAAACATACTTAACTGTTTTGTAATGGCCTCATTCGTTTCATCTTCAAGAACTTTTAGTAATAAGGAAAGCTTTGTCGTCTCAACTGCCTGAGCATCTATGTCAACCCCGTATATGGAGTTTAAAAGAATGCGTTTTTTTTCTGAAGAATTTAAAACAAGTTTACCATTTTTGTTTTTATGAATTTTTTCATTATCCTCAGGCTTCTTACTTTTTTGATAATAATCCAGATGCCAATTCAGAAGACAGCCATACGCAGCAATTAAAAAAGACCCAGACCCACATGCAGGATCTAAAATTTTCATACTTCCTATTTGATCAGGAGTTTTATCCTTTAACTTAGGCAGAAGAGATTCGTTAATAATCTCGTTTACAATGTAGGAAGGAGTATAAAAAACTCCTCCCGCTTTTTTTACTATTGGCTTTTCTTCTACAACAACCTTTCCATGCCCTAAAACCTTGAGATATTTTCCAAGAAATTTTTCATAAACTTGTCCCAAAATTTCTATTGGCAATACAGAAAAAGCATAAGGGGACTTAGGATAGTACAAATTACCAATGATCTCTTTTAAAACTTTATCATCAATTGATAAACGAAGAGATATTTCATCAGGTGGTTCAGGACGGTCATTTTCCTTATGAAAATGAAATAAACCTGAATTGTATTTATCATCTGCCGCAAGGAATAGCTTGCATAAATCCTCATATACATTTTTGCTTTTGAGAAGATCACTTAGCTGCCCTATGTTTTCGAGCCCACAATCTTCAGATATTCTTAAAAACAAAATACGATCAAGTGTTCTCTGAACAGAATAATTTAACTCTCTTTGAGTCAATGAGGGGTTAAGCTTGTAAAGACTTTTAGCTACTAGTGTTCTCCACTCTTCTAATTCCGTTAAGAACTCACTGTCTACTGTTGATGTCCCTCGTTTTCCTTTTGACGTTTTAATATACTTGTCAAAGCTTCCCTTCCAAACAGCATCACGGCTAAATATATCTAGTATTTGCTGCAAATCATCAGGGTTTTTGAGAACATCTACATATAAAATTCTTGCTGTGGACGCATTGTCACTGTGCTTAGGTTTTATTCTACAATCATATATCGAAAATTCCTTAAAATTAGTCAGTAGCGATAAACTTAGATTAGCTGACCAGCCATACCTGCGAACCTGAAAAGCACATTCAGAATCATTTTTAATTGAGACGGATGGCTTCTTAGCCTCTACAAAAAATTTCCTCTCACTTCCAACTCTAAAGCAATAGTCTGGTGCTTTACTTGAATTTGAAATGCGAATTGAATCTTCATGGATAACTTCTTTATACTGCTCTGCTGCTCCATTTTTATTTGATACATCCCACCCCAGGGATTCAAAACATGGGTCAAGAAACTCTCTTCGTAACTGAGTCTCATTATATTTTGAATTGGAATAAGACTCTAAGTTTCTTTCAAACCGCTTTACTAAATCGGCAATCTCTTGAGGTAGAGCATTTTTCATTTAAACCATCCATGGTTATTTTTTCCTCTCATCCTGAGAAGAAGAAACATCTATTCCATTTTAAATGAGCGGTAAGCTTCGTGCAAAAATTAAAAAATGTGGCTAAAATCTCCATATGCCTGCCCTAATCCTTCTAAAAGCATCAAGTACCTAGGCATTGCACACAAAAAGGTACTCAGTAAGCCTCGCTGGTGCACGAACCATTGATCTTTAAACACACAAAATTATTTTCAGAAAAAATAAGAATTCTCAATAAAACGACGCTGAGTAACTAAGCGGTGCTTACCCTGTGCTTGATTCTTGACTAAAAAGCTATATTTATCAATGATAATTTCTAAGGAGAATAGTCTCCGCCATTTAAATCTAGAATAAAGGGCCTGAAAAGGCCCTTTTCTTTAATAAGCATTGATAATAAAGAAAAGTTTTAATTCCCAAATACAAAGACTTGCCTCTCATTGACGATTTCGACCATTAC
>Ga0247844_1000795_pt1 | contig 63546 bp, 49 predicted proteins | sample LaCtaG_FD_192421 | JGI IMG/M metagenome (GOLD analysis project Ga0247844, IMG submission 192421) | Freshwater microbial communities from meromictic Lake La Cruz, Castile-La Mancha, Spain - LaCruzMarch201714.5m_1 | ecosystem: Environmental > Aquatic > Freshwater > Lake | place: Spain: Castile-La... | reverse complement strand
AACGTGATCCAACGCGCAGCGCGCCTGACCCGCCCACAAGGCAAATGGACGCTGACCCTGCCGGAAATCCCCTCACTCCGCGACGCCATCCTGCGATACACGGCCTGATTTTTGAAACGTTGGGGTTAACATTAAGTTGCCAGAGAAGAACTGAGAACATCTCAAATCCAACTTCAGATCGTTGAACCCAGGAGCACATTCGCCCCAACCACCTCCTGCAACGACGACTGGTCAAGGAATGTCGTATTCTTTGATTACGGCAGTGCGGCTAATCCACGGATGCCCAAGATCGGCATTGATGTCGTTCCGCCATCCGTATCCACTTTGCCCACCGATGTTAACCGAAAGGGCGACGAACGCGTCGCCCTTCCACATCACTATTTCAGTTTCAAACTACTCGTGAACCGCACCTTCCACCTCGCTGCTTTGATCGGCACAGGCTTTCTCTCATGCTCCGCTGACGAACCCCAGTGGACTGATCTTGTCGATCCAGCACTCTCGCAGTGGGAGGTTTTCATGGGTGTGCCACGCACCAGTGTGGAGGGCCTGCCGTCCGGCACGCCGCAGTCCGACAACTACAACAAGGGCACGCCGCTCGGGCTGAAAAACGACCCGAAGAAGGTCTTCACGGTGATCGAAGACGAAGGCAAACCTGTGCTCAAGATCACTGGCGAAATCTACGGCGGACTGACCACGCTCCAAGAATACGGCAACTACCATTTTTCTTTTGAGGTGAAGTTTGGCGAAAAGAAGTGGGCACCACGGCTCGACCGAGCACGAGATAGCGGCGTGCTCTACCATTGCACGGGCAAACATGGCGCTTTCTGGAATGTCTGGATGCGCAGTCTCGAATACCAAGTGCAGGAAGAAAATCTTGGCGATCTCTTTCTCCTCGCTGGCACTGCGGCAGACTTCCCGACGACGCCGAGTGAAAAAATCACACCCGGTGTGCCCGAGTGGAAATGGGATCCCACGAAGCCCTTCCTTCCAGCCAAAGGAGCCGAGAGATTCGCCAACCACGAAAACCCACATGGCCAGTGGACCACCGCCGAGCTTTATGTCCTCGGTCAGCAAGCGATTCATGTGGTGAATGGCCATGTCGTTCTCTCGCTCGATAAAGCCCGCCTCCAAGACGGCACCGCACTCACGAAGGGTAAAATTCAGATTCAATGCGAGGGCTCAGAGGTCTATTACCGCAATCTCCGCCTCCGTCCGATCACGGCATTTCCGGCGGACCTCGCCGTGAAAGCAGCTCTGCCCATGGAGTCCCCATTGACCAAGTAGCAGGCCACCGACGATTCGTTGAAATGTCTAGGCTTCTGCGAATGCGTTTGATAAAACAGCTCCAACCACCAACCCTCTCATGAGCCGCCTTTCGCCAAAACCTAACCTTCGTATCGTGCTTGCGATCCTTGGACTACTGGCCGTTCACGCCATGGCTGCGCCTGCTCCTCCGGCCAATGTTGCACTGACAGCGCCACCCTTGGCAGGTCAGGTGAGTTTGACATGGATTGCGGCAGTAGGTGCGAGCAGCTACAGTGTGAAGCGGGCCACGGTGGCGACGGGACCGTTCAGCGCAGTGGGCTCGCCGACTACCACGAGTTTCACCGATACGACGGCAGTGGCGGGCACTCGTTACTTTTACCGCGTGACGGCGATTGATGGCACGGGCGAAGGTGTGGTGTCGCCGACGGTCAGCACGACTCCGTCAATCGTCTTGGACAATACCGCCGCGACTGGCGTGACGATCAGCGCCGGGTGGACAGCGAGCACGGGCCTTGCGGGCTACTTTGGCAGTAACTACCTGCAAGATGGCAATACAGGTGGGACAGGTGGAAAGAGTGTGCGCTTCAGGCCCACGCTGTCTTTGGCCGGACGCTACGATGTCTATATGTGGTGGGTCGCCGATTCGATCCGCACCTCGAATGTCCGTGTGGATGTGAACTCGACTGCTGGGACGATTTTCACCAGAGTGAACCAGCGGGTCAATGGTGGCACTTGGGTGAAAGTGGGCTCGTTTGATTTCGCGGCTGGCACGAGTGGGAATGTGCTTTTGCGCAATGATGGAGCCAATGGCTTCGTCTCGGCGGATGCCGTGCAGTTCGTCCTAAATGAGCAACCCATGCCGGGCTACACGCAGACGACCTTTGCGGATGAGTTCGACGGCACGACCTTCAATTCAGCGGTGTGGTCCGTGTATGATAATCGCCCAAACAACGCCGTGAGCGGCGGGCAACTGCGGCTCACCACCACAGCGAATGGCACGGAATGGGATACGGGCGGGCTTTATACCACGCAGTTCACACAGCGCTTCGGCTACTACGAATCCGTTTTTCAAATCGGTAGTAGCGACGGTCTAAACAATGCCTTCTGGCTGTCCACTCCCGCCAACCTCGGTAACGATGTGGACGGGCAAGAGATCGACATCTCCGAGGCCCATGCGCACAATGACAATCATGTGACTTTGCATGACTGGCAGCCTGTGCATGACAACCTGGGAACATCACATTCAGTGCCGGAGATTTATCCTGGCTACCACACAGCCGGATTGGAATGGGCGACGGATGGCAGCATGCGTTGGTATTGGGATGGGCAGCTAGTTTACACGGCCACGGCATCCCAAGTTTCGGCCTATCAGAGCATGCTGCCGCTACAGGTCATGTTTAGCACCAAAGTCATCCCGTGGGCCGGCACACCTGGCCCGACGATGAATGGCTCCAGCATGAACATCGCCAACGTGAAGGTTTGGATGAAGCCCGGCTGGGAAGGTGCGGAAAGTGGCAACTGGGGCACTCCATCAAACTGGGGACCCGATGGCGTGCCTGACTCAGGCGATGCGGCGATTTTTAACCGAGCCACGACCCGCACCACCGTCTCTCTGCTCGGAGATAAAAACGTGAAGGAACTCTATTTCACCACGCCTGATTGTCCGGCCATGACGCTCGCCGCGGGTTCGTTTAAACTGCTGCTCGGCAAGCTGGTCTCTGGCACCGGCGTGGGCGGCATCGTGGTGAATGGCGACGTCACAACCGCCCAAACGATCAATACCGCGATCCAAGCGCAGAATGATCTGACCTTTGCCAACAACAGCCCTGCATCCACGGCGGCTCTGAACATTAATAGCGTGCTCACCAGCACGGCTGCGGCTCGCAAAATCACTCTCGCGGGCAATGGGCGAGTCAATATCAGCAGCGCTATCGGTGCCTCTTTTGGCGATCTCGTGAAGATCAACACGGGCGCGGCTTGGCTCACCAATGCCAACGCCTTCACCGGCACGACAGACATCCAAAATGGCGAGATCGTCGTCACCCATAGCGGGGCGCTCGGCACCACAGTGGCGGGCACCACCGTAGCCAGTGGATCGACTCTGGCGCTGGCGGGCGGCGTCAACTTCACCAGTGCTGAGACAGTTCGTCTTTCCGGCAATGGCGAGACGGGAACGTCCGGTGCTCTGGATGTGGAAGACAACAGCGCGGTGAGTTTTAGCGGACTGCTCGTGATGGACGCCGCTACCCGAATCGGCAGTGGTTCAGGCAGTGGCACGCTCACGCTCGCGAGTGACCTCGACACCACTGCAGGTGCCTTTGCCCTGACCTTTGCTGGTAGTGGCACCACGATCATGAATGGTGCCATCACTGGAGCAGGTGCCATCGTGAAAAACGGTGCCGGCACGCTCCAACTCAATGGCCTCGCCTCACACACTGGCACTACAACGGTCAATCAAGGCACACTCAGCACGAACCTCGTTTCACTGCCGGGAGCTGTCGTGAACTTTGGCACGATGATTTACGATGATGCCACAGATCGCACCGTGACCAATAACTGGGGCGGCACTGGCACCTACATCAAGCAAGGCGCAGGAACGCTCACCTTTCCCGGCACGATGAGCACCGTGGGCTTCCTGAATCTGCAATCCGGCACGGTGAAACTCGGAGCCAGTGAGCGATTCAGCAGCACGCTCGATCTCATCGTGAACACCGGTGCAGTCTTCGATTTGAATGCCTTCAGCGAAACGCTCGGCCCAGTGGAGCTTTTTGGCGGCAGCATCATCAATAGCACCGGGGACTCCACGCAGTTTCTGGCGGGCACGAGCTATTCATTTCAAAGCGGCACCGTCAGTGCTCGACTCGGCGGCTCGGCGGCTTTGACAAAGACCACCAGCGGCACCGTCACGCTCAGCGGTGCCAATACCTTCACGGGTGGCAGCACCGTGCAGGAAGGCACGCTCGACCTCGCAGGCAGCCTGAATAGCGGCGTCATCATCAATGGCGGAACGCTCACCCTCGGAGCCACCACCGGCCAGCGCAGCATCGCCGGCGCACTCAATGTAGCCTCCGCTGGCAGCGTGCGCTTCCGTATCAATGGAGCCACCGTCGGCACGCAGTTTGATCAGCTCAGACTGACCGGTGGCACCAGCGCCATCACACTCTCCGGCACGCTGGATCTCGTCGCAGCTCCCGCTCTCGCCGCAGGCAGCAGCTACCGCATCATCGACAATACCGGCAGCAGCAGCGCCATCACAGGCACCTTTGCCGGTCTGCCGCAGAACGCCGAGTTCTTCGAGAATGCCCAATGGTGGCGCATCAGCTACACCGGCGGCACCGGGAACGATGTCGTCCTAACCCGCATCACACCCAGCGCTTGGCAAACATGGCTTGGCAGCAGCTTCGGCACGAATGCCAACAATCCCACCATCGCCGCTGAGCTAGCCGATGAAGACAAAGACGGCGTCACGAATCTCCTCGAATATGCCCTCGCCACCAGCACCAGCGCCAGCACCCCCGTGCCCCACAGCTCCGCCCGCATCGGCGGCAATCTCGAATACATCTACACCAAAAACAAATCGGCCACCGATGTGACCTTCACCGTCGAGTGGACCGATACCCTCCCCGGCCTCTGGAGCAGCACCAGCGTCAGCAGCAGCATCATGAGCGACAACGGCACCACTCAGCAAATCAAGGCCACCGTGCCAGCAGGAACCAATGGCAGGCGCTTCGTGCGTCTCCGCGTCACGCGCCCATGATCGCCTCGATCCCACTTCATGATGCTCACAAAAATTCTCCTCCTCTTCGTCATCGCATGTCCCGCATTGGCATCTGAAATCAAACTCGCAGGCATCTTCACCGATCACACCGTGCTTCAACGCGATAGAGTCTTGCCCGTCTGGGGTTGGGCAAATCCCAACGAGCAAGTCACCGTCACATTTGCAGCCCAGAGCAAGTCCATCACTGCTGACGCCAATGGCAAATGGTCAGTCAAACTCGATCCAATGCCCGCCTCTGCTGAAGGACGTGAGTTTATCATTCAGTCCAAGATCGAGAATCGACAGGCAAAGATCACCGATGTGCTCGTCGGTGATGTCTGGCTCTGTTCTGGCCAGTCGAACATGCACTTTCAGCTGAAGAGCAATGAGAAAGCACCGGAGGAGATCGCTGCGGCCAACAATCCTGCTCTGCGTTTTTTCACCGTGGAACATCAGTTTCTTCAAAAGCCCACCGACAAGGTAAGCGGTGTCTGGAAACCAATTTCGACAGCGACAGCAGCCGACTGTTCTGCTGTGGCCTATTTCTTTGGCGCGGCGCTACAGCCGAAGGTCGGCGTGCCAATTGGACTGGTCGTGAGTTCGGTCGGCGGCACACGGATCGAAACTTGGATGCGTTCCGAAACGCTCGCAGCGACTGGTGAGGGCGGTGCCTTGGTCGAAAAGTGGTCCCATGTTTCGCCTGCCGAGTTCGAGACCATTGGCACCACCTATCGTGAGTTTCAGCGTCAGCGTGATGAAGTGCATCCGCAGGCCGTGAAGGAGGCAAAAGCCAAAGGGATGAGCCTTCCACCCGCACCGAAGATGCCGAAACAGCGCTGCCACGACAGCCCCAGCGCATTGCACAACGGCATGATCACGCCGCTGGAACCGTTCGCCATTCGTGGTGCCATTTGGTATCAAGGTGAGTCGAACTCCGCTCAGGCCCGTCCCTATGAAAAGCTGCTCCCAGCGATGATCGCCGACTGGCGTCAGGTGTGGGGAAAAGACATGCCCTTTCTCTTTGTGCAGCTCGCCCCTTATCGGGACACGCACCCCGCTTTTCGCGAAGCTCAGCAGTGCATCTCGCAATCGACACCGCACACCGCCATGGTCGTTACTACCGATGTGGGCAACGCCAACAACATCCATCCCACTCGCAAACAACCGGTGGGTGAGAGACTGACATTAGCCGCCCGCGCTCTGAGTTATGGTGAGCCTATCGAATACTCCGGCCCCGTCTTTAAAAGCATAAGCATCAAGGGCAATCGTGCCGTAATTTCCTTCACGCACATCGGTGAAGGCCTCATGGCCAAAGACGCTGTGCTCAAAGGCTTCACCATCGCTGGTGCGAATGGGAAGTTCGTCCCAGCACATGCCGTCATCGAAGGTGATACGGTCGTCGTCACCTCCGACAAGATCACCGACCCAACGACCGTGCGTTACGGCTGGGCTCAAGTGCCCGAGGTGAATCTCTTCAATCGTGAAGGCCTGCCTGCCGTGCCTTTCACCTCTCGATAACAGCTCCATGAAAAGACTCATCACTGCGGTTCTCATTGCCCTTCATTCCACAGTCACATTCTCCGCTGACTTGAGGATCTATCCGCCTGTTCCGGGCCTTGAAGCATCAGCCCACTATCAAGTCCGCATCCGCACCACTGCGGATGGCGCGGAATGGTATAGCGCGTTTGCTTGGCAGACCGAGTGCAAGGACGAGGAGGCCTACTTTGACACGCTGAAGGGCTGGACTCACACCTATGTGAACTTTGAAACCTCCGGTCCCGTCGAGATCGAGATCTCCCGCGTCAATGGGCAGCCGATCCGCAGCGCTGCGGTGCATCCGAAGCGGCACGCATCCAATTGCTCCATCAAAGATGGCAAAGCGCTCGTGAAACTCGGCAAGCCCTGCCTCGTCGCTGTGGACATCGATAGCCAGATGGATGGTCAGGACACGGGCAAAGGCTACCAAGGGCCGCCCATTCACACGATCTCGCTGTTTGCCAATCCACCGCTCGCGGGCAAACCCACGCTGCATGACCCAGGCGTGCTCGCCGTGAAACCCGGCGAGAAACCACCCGCGGATGGCGATTGGCGCACGCTCTACTTTCTCCCCGGCGTGCATGACATCGGCGCGGCCTTTCCCGTGCATGCAAATCGCCAGTATTACATCCCCGGCGATGCGATGGTGTATGGCTCCTTTCACAACGGCCAATGGCCCGACGGTCATCACATCCGCCTCTTTGGTCACGGCACGCTTTCCGGAGCGCGATTGAAGCACGCGAGCGCGTTGGGGAAGCTCTTCGGAGGCAGTTCCAAGGCCAGCCGCAAGCCCATCGAAATTTTTGGAGCCAGCGACACGCAGGTGGAGGGGCTCACCATCGCCGATTCCGCGTCGCATTCGGTCATGCTGATCAACGGCTACAAAGAAGGTCATCCCAATGACGTCCGATGGACCAAGATCTTCACCTGGCGGGCCAATGGCGATGGCATCAACCCATTCGGCAACACCCTCATCGAAGACTGCTTCATTCGCACTCAGGATGACTCGCTCTATGCCAATGGCCTCGGTATCCGCCGCGTGGTGCTGTGGAATGATGCCAATGGCTCCTCCTTCGTCCTCAGCGCGCTCCCGGACCACAAGCTCATCATCGAAGACTGCGACGTGATCTATTCCCGCGCCAAATGGCATCACTGGAGCGGTGGCCGCGTCTTCAACATGCGAGGAGAAGGCGAGGAGGTCGCCGGCACCGGCGTGATCTTCCGCAACATTCGCATCTCTGATCCCAGACCCACCCTCCAGCAGTTCTTCGTCTGCATGACCGTGCCCGAGCCTTATGGCGAAGGCAAACGCGGCCCTGGCGACCTCTCCAGCATCCTCTTCCAAAACATCTCCATCGCGGCCCCCAGCGTCATCGGTGAACCCCAACTCCTGTGGGGACAAAAGAATGCCCACATTCGCGATCTGACCTTCAAGAACCTGACCCTCGGCGGCAAACCCGTGAACACGGCCGACTTTTTCAAAACAAACGAGTTCGTCGAAGGACTCAACTTCCAGAAATAATCGTCATGAAGCCCACTTCCAGTGCCCAAACCTCAGCCTTCAAAAAGATGAGGGTCAAAAAAAGAGGCCCTCATTTTTTTACCGCTCATTTTTTACCGGCTTTTCTTTTTGCCCTCCATCTTTTTGCCAGCCTTGCCTCTGCGGGATCTCTCCAGCTCACCAACGACCCCAGCACTGGCAGCCCCGGCAAGTTCGCTGCCGCCGAGATTCAACGTGCAGCTGATGCCAAAGACACCACCGCGAAGATCACGCTCACCGTCGAAAAGAAGCCCATAGCTCCTGCTCAGAGCTACCGCATCGAACGCGCGGGCGATCAAATCCGTGTCATAGGCGCTGATGAAGCCGGGGCCATGTATGGCGGCCTCGAGGTCGAGGAAGCCATCCGCATCGGCACGCTCGACAGCCTAAAAAGTTCCGAGAACAAACCCCACGTCGCTCGTCGTGGCCTGAAGTTCAATATCCCGCTCGATATCCGCAACCCGTCGTATCAGGACGCTGGCGACGCTGCCCAGGCCAACATCGCCGAGATGTGGAATTTCGAGTTCTGGCGCGAGTTCCTCGATAGCATGGCCCGGCACCGCTACAACTCCCTCGGCCTCTGGAACCCGCACCCGTTCCCCTCGATGGTGAAACTCGCCGACTACCCCGAGGCCGCGCTGCGCGACGTTTGCGGCACCGCCTTCCCCCTAGACACTGACCGCACCGAAGAGTCCGAGGCAAAATTCATCGCCGGTAGCGGCGTCTCCCAACCCGTGCTCGACAACCTCATCGTCCTCAAGTCGATGACCATCGATGAAAAGATCGACTTCTGGCGGCGCGTCATGCGCCACGCCAAGGACCGCGGCATCGAAGTCCATTTCGTCACCTGGAACATCTGGATGAACAGCCTCGCTCCGGCCGGCTGGTATCGCCAACAGCAGAACCTTAAAGGCGACGCCGGTCTCTACGGCATTAACAACGACCAGACCAACCCCCGCACCATCGCCTACCTCCGTGCTTGTGTGCGCGAGTTTATCCTCACCTATCCCGATCTCGCGGGTATCGGCTTCACCCCTGGCGAAAACATGGAGGATCGCGACGATGAATTTGGTCGCGAAAAGTGGCTTTGGGCCACCTATGGCGAAGGCATCCTTGATGCGAAAAAACTCCAGCCTGGCAGGTCCATCGAAGTTTACCACCGAGTCTGGGAGGCCGGCATAGACCGGATCATGGATAGTTTCGTCCGCCGTTATCCAGACCCCATCAATCTCAGCTACAAATACACCCGTGCCCGCCTTCACTCCACGCCCACCCCACATTGGGCGGAAGAGGAAATCATTCCCGACTTAAAAAAACATGGCATCAAGAGCTGGTGGAATCTCCGCAACGACGACCTCTTTCACTTCCGCTGGGCTGACCCCGCTTACGTCAGCGCCTTCATGAAGAATCTACCCGGTCCCGACCTTACCGCCGGATACGACATGGGCTCGGACAGCTACACCTGGGGACGCGAATTCATCAGCACCCGCCCCAATCACCCGCGCGACCTCGAGATCCGCAAACACTGGTTCAACTTCCTGCTCTGGGGCCGCCTCGGCTACGACCCGGACCTGCCGCCAGCTCGGCTCACCGCCATCGTGCAGAATCACTTTTCCGATGTGCCCGCCCAGCCACTGCTCGACGCCTGGACCTCCGCCTCCCGCACCATCGCTCTCGTCAACCAATTCCACTGGATCGACTGGGATTTCAAGTGGGCCGTTGAAGGCTGCCTTGAGCTGCGCAAGGGCTTCAAATCGGTAGATGACTTCATCTCCACAAAAACTATGCCCGGCTCCGGTCTCCTCACCATTCCCGAGTATGTCGCGGCCCGCCTCGGTAATCCGAAGAAAGGCATGACTCCTCCCACGGCCGTTGCCAACCAACTCGAGGCCGACGCCTCTGCCTCCCTCGCCTATGTCCGCTCCATCCGCGCCGCCCGACGCCCCATCGCGAAAGAGCTCAGCGAACTCCTCTACGACATCGAATCCTTCGCCCACCTCGCCAACTACTATGCCTCGAAAATCCGTGGCGCCACCCACCTCCATGAATTTCGCACCACGGGAGTTCCGTCCGAACAAGCTGCCACGATCTTAGCTCTCGAGTCCGCGCTCGCGCATTGGAAAGCCTACGCCGCTTCCGCCACCGCCAACTACCGCCCGCAATTCCTCTCCAAGACACGCACCATTGATTGGGTCCGCCTGACCGACGACGCCCGCCGCGACATCGACATCGCCCGCGCCGCCACTGGCAAATAATGCGCGCAATCTCGCCCTCATCCAGCACCATGAAATTCCCATTTTTTACCGCCAATCTTTTACCAGCCCTGATTTTTGCCGGTCTGGCCTCTGCAGCGCCCCTCCAACTCACCAACGACTCCAGCACCGGCGGGCCCGGCAAGTTTGCAGTCGCTGAGATCGAACGTGAAGCCAAAGCCAAAGGCACTGCCGCAACCATCACCCTCACTGTCGAAACGAAGCCCAAGGCCACTCCCCAAAGCTACCGCATCGAAAGAGACGGCGACAAAATTCACGTCATCGGTGCCGACGAATCAGGAGCCATGTATGGCGGTCTCGACATCGCAGAGGCGATCCGGCTTGGGACACTCGACACACTGCAAAGCTCCGAGCACAAACCGCACATCGAGAAGCGCGGCATCAAGTTCAACATCCCGCTCGATTTGCGCACGCCGAGTTATTCCGACAACAGCACCTCGGCGCAGGCGAACATTCCCGAGATGTGGAGCCTGGAGTTCTGGCATGAGTTCATCGACCACATGGCGCGTGATCGCTACAACGTGCTCACGCTTTGGAATCTGCATCCGTTCCCGTCGATCGTGAAGGTGCCGGAGTATCCCAAGATCGCGCTGGACGATGTGTGGCGCACCACGGCGGATTTGGTGACGCCGTTCGAATCCTTCTCACCCCGAGGCACCGGCATGGTGAAGCCGTGGATGCTGGAAAGCCATGAGGTCGTGAAACGCATCACCATTGATGAAAAAATCGCCTTCTGGCGTGCGGTCATGGACCATGCGCATGATCGCGGCATCGAGGTCTATTGGTTCACCTGGAACGTCTTCACCAACGGCACCGACGGCCAATACGACATCACCGACGATCTCGACAACGCCGCCACGCGCGACTACTTCCGCAAGAGCGTGCGCGAGACCGTGCTGACCTATCCCCGACTTGCCGGCATCGGCATCACGTCAGGCGAAAACATGGAACACAAAGACGGCTCCAAGGGCAAGGAAGAGTGGCTGTGGGCCAGCTATGGCGAGGGCATCAGCGATGCGTTGGAAATCCAACCCGAACGCAAGTTCCGACTCATTCACCGTCTGCACGAAACTGGACTGGGGCCCATTTTGAAGCAATGGAAGGACTATCCTGGTCCCTTCGAGTTCAGCTACAAATACGCCGTGGCACACATGTATGCCTCCCGCTCGCCGTCGTTCATTAAGGACCTGCTGCCCGAGATCACGCCCGAGCACCGCACCTGGCTCACTGTGCGCAACGACGACCTCTACAGCTTCCGCTGGGGCGATCCAGACTTCGCCCGTGCCTTCATCACCAACATGCCTGGACCCGACAAGCTCGCGGGCTTTTACATGGGCCCGGACGGCTACATCTGGGGCCGCGATTTCCTCAGCCGCGACGCCGTGGACTCGGACGGTCGCCGTCAATTGGTCTGGGATCGCCAGTGGTTCAGCTTCCATCTCTGGGGTCGCCTCAGCTATGACCCATCGCTGCCAGACACGCATTTTCAGCGACTGCTCGGCAAGCGGCATCCGTCGGTCTCTGCCGAGAAACTTTTTGCCGCGTCTCAGTCGTCTTCGCGCATCATTCCACAGGTGACCCGCTTCAACTGGGGTGGCATCGACCTGCATTGGTATCCCGAGGCCAACATCAGTCATCCCAAGCAATACAAGGGCTTCTACACCGTGCGGCATTTCATGGAGGGAAAGACAATGCCAGGCGAGGACGTGCGCAGCATCTCAGAGTGGCGGAAAGACCTCAGTGCCAAAAAAGCCATCACTGCACAGACGCCGCCCGAAGTCGCCGCCGCTCTCGAGCGCGATGCAGACACGACTTTGCAACTCGTCACCGAACTGCGTGAACAAGCCTCCGCCGCCGACAAGGAACTGACGCTAACGCTCGGCGACTACGAGGCACAGGCCTGGCTCGGACGATATTACGCCGCGAAGATTCGCGGTGCGATTAACCTCGCGGAGTTCAACGCCAGCGCAGATGCCGCAGCGCAGGCGTCAGCGATGAAGTTTTTGGAAAGCGCGCTCACCCACTGGAAAAAATACGCCGAGATATACGACCGACAATACACGCCGCAACTGCTCAACCGCGTCGGCCCCACGGACATTCCTGCTCTCACGGCAAAGGCGGCGGCAGACATCGAGATCGTCCGCACCTGGAAGCCCGGCACATCTCCCTCCAAGGGGAAGAAATGATCTCACAAATACAATCACATGAACTCGCATCCTCTTTATCAACGAGTGGCCTGCCGTCTTACGCTTACAATCCTCGCCATCACCTCATCGCTCGGCGCTGCTGCGCCTCTACGTGAGGACTTCCTCAAGACCTACTGCATCAACTGCCACGGCTCTGAGAAACAAAAAGGTGATGTGCGTTTCGATGGACTCACGGCCGAGATCAAGACCCCAGACGATGCCCTGCTCTGGCAGGAGATTCTTGATCAGCTCAATCAAGGCGACATGCCGCCGAAGAAGGAGAAGCAGCCGCCGAAGCCGGAACTGCTCGCGGCAGTCGATGCGATCACGCAATCCATCGCCGATGCCACGCAGCGCTTCAAAGGCACGGGAGCGCACACGGTGCTGCGTCGGCTCAACAGCTTCGAGTATCGCAACACCATCGGTGATCTATTGGGATTGAACGTCGCGGGTTGGAATCCCAGCGCGGACTTTCCTGCCGAGGTTCGTGCCGATGGCTTCGACAACAACAGCGCGTCGCAAGTCACCTCCGGCATCTTGCTCGATCATTACTTTGCCGCCGCTGAGGAGGCCATCCAGCGCACGACGGCGTTTGGTGCGAAACCGGAGATGAAGAGCTACGCTCAGAAGTCGCCGTTCTACTTCGAAGGCAAGGCAGCACGTGACCTGCCGAAGCTCTTTCGCACAGATCGCTATCGCTGGATTTCGGACAAGGGCTACGACGACCTCGTCGCACGGCATTATCGCGGCGGGCACATCGGATTTGAGCCGATGGTGCGCGGCGGCGCACCGCAGAGCGGACGTTATACTATCCGCATCCAGGCTGCCGCCATCGACCGCACGCATTCCTATGACTTCCTGAAGGACTTTCGCAACGGCGATCCGATCGTAATGGAACTCGCCGCAGTGAATCGCGAAGGCAGTGTTGAGAGCACTGGCAACATCACCACGGAGCGCACGCTCGCGCTGGTGGAAATCACGAGCGACCAGCCGCAGTGGTTCGAGTGGACCGTTGATCTCGAACGCGGCGAAGAGCCGGAAATCCGCTTCCGGAATGGCGCGCCTGCGGCCAAGGCACTGGCATTCAAGTTGGGCAGAAACACCAAAGGACATCCCGAACTAGAGGCGATTGGAAAGCTGGGGAAAGGCGAAATCGCCTTGGCGATGCTCAAGGCCTATCGCGGCCCGAAGCTCCGCATTTGGGAAATGCAGGTCGCAGGTCCGCAACTCGACCAATGGCCGACATCAGGTCACACCTTGCTTTATGGCAATCTCACGCCGGATCAGATCAGCCGTGCCAACATCCCAGAGCGTCTGAAAATCTTCGCCGAAGCAGCCTTCCGTCGTCCTTTGGCTCAGGGCGAGCTAACGCCCATCGGCAAGCTCATCAATGCCAAACTCGATGCCGGAATGAAGCCGTTGGATGCACTGCAGCTTGGCTTTCAAACCATCCTCTGCTCGCCCGCCTTCCTCCATGTGCATGAAGGCACCGGCAAGCTAAACGACTTCGCACTCGCCTCACGCCTTTCCTATTTCTTCTGGTCCTCCATGCCCGACCAGACGCTGATCCAGCTCGCCACCGCAGGCAAACTGCACGAGCCCGCCACGCTCAGCGCACAGGTGGACCGCCTGCTCGCTGATCCGAAGTCGCAGCGCTTCGTGCAGAACTTCATCCGCCTCTGGCTCAACCTCGACCACATCGGCGAGATGCCCGTTTCCACCGACTTCGTCAGCTTCTTCCGCGACAACATCGACGCCGCCATGCGTGCCGAGACCGAGATGTTCTTCCGCCACATCCTCGACAACAACTTGCCGCCACGCGAGTTCCTCGCCGCCAACTACACCTTCCTCAATCGCGAACTCGCCCTGCACTATGGCCTGCCGCCCGTCGAAGGCGTGCAACTCTGCCAAGTCACGCTGCCCAAAGGCGAGCGCGGCGGCCTGCTCACCCAAGCCTCCTTTCTCACCGCCTCTGCCAATGGCGTGGACACCTCGCCCGTCGTTCGCGGCGTTTATGTGCAGCATAAACTCCTCGGCTACACCCCACCGCCACCACCACCCGACGTTCCGATTATCGAACCCGATGCCAGCGGAGCCAAAACCATCCGCGAGCAACTCGCCATGCATCGCGAGAACGCCACCTGCGCCTCCTGCCATCAAAAGATCGACCCCTTCGGCTTCGCCTTGGAGAACTTCAACGCCATCGGCGGCTGGCGCGAAAACTACTCCGGTGATCACAAGATCGACCCCAGCGGCGACCTGCCGACGGGCGAAAAATTCCAAGGCGTCACCGACTTCCGCACCCTGCTCATCGCAAGACACGAGCAGTTCACCCGCGCCCTCACCGAGAAACTCCTCACCTACGCCCTCGCCCGTGGCCCTGAGTTCACTGACCGCGCGGAGATCGACGGAGCCATGAAAAGCCTCTCAAGCAATAAAGGCGGCTTCAAAGATCTCATCCGCGCAGTGGTGCTCAGCGGGTCGTTTGGGAAGAACTGAGTTCGTGTGTCACCTTTCCCCTCCAAAACGTCATGGAACTGTGGCAATATAGCCAGCAACGATGACCTTCACCCCGCAACCCAACCTCCACACAGCACCGTTTCACACGACGCGGTGGACGCTGATTTGTCTGGCGAAGGCGGACTCGGAGGATGGGCGCGTGGCGGTGTTTGACGGTCGCTGGGGGCGGAGGAGCTGGATAAGCTGGCGAAGATACGGAGTGCGCCCTGAACAAAGTGGCTGCGGCTTCAGCCGCAATCCCAACTATCAACGATGAATCAACTTACCCCTGATGCCGCATTCGAAACTGCTTCGGCGTTAGGCCGATGCGTTTGCGGAAGTGTTGGGTGAAGGCGCTTTGGTCGCAGAAGGCGTGGGCTTGGGCGATGTCGATGACTTTGTCGGTGGTTTGGATCAGGGCTTCGGCGGCAGACTCGATGCGGATGCGCAGCATGAGTTCATAGGGCGTGACGCCGAGGGCTTGGTGAATCTTGCGATACAGCGTGCGCTCGGAGAGGCCGCATTCGCGGGCGAGTTCGGCGGTGCTGAGAATGCGGCTGGTGTTCTTCTGGATGTGGCTGACGATGAGGGTGACTTCGCTGCTGGGCTGATGACGGCTGCGGCCTTCGTCGCGGCGGGTGAGGCCCATGAGGCCGATGATCTTGCCGTTCTTGCCCCGCAGCGGCACCTTGGTGGTGAGGAACCAAGTCAGCGTGCGCTGCTCGTCATACCAGACTTCGAGGCGATTGATCAACGGCTTGCCGGTGCGGAAGACGAGCGCGTCATCGGCCCGGTAGGCCTTCGCGGCTTGCTCGGGGTAGAAGTCTTCGTCGATCCGGCCAATGACGTCGGCTTCACCTTCGAGGCCCAGGCGGGTCCACATCGGCTCGCTGGCAGCGATGAGGCGGCTCTCGCGATCCTTCACAAAGAAGAACACGTTGGGCTGCTGATCAAACATGAGCCGGAATGCCTGTGGATCGGTCATGCTGGCAAAAAAGGCACTCTGGATGGACTTGGGGGACATGGCAGGATGATAACAACTTTTGGCAGGACTAGGCCATGTATTTGCGAATGGGAAGGCGTTTTACTGCCACTATGAAATCCTGCCGTTTCTTCTCCTTCCTCTCTCTTTGCTTTCTCGCCTGCACGGTGGCCTCGGCTAACAATACGGTGCTCACGCTGCGTCAGGATGATGCGACGAACACGCAGCTTCCGCTGCCCAAGCAGTGATGCCACTGAACACCGGCTTCCCCGCCATAAAACTCTCCGTGTTTGTCCTCTCACTGACGTTTGAGGTAGCAGCGGAAAGCGGAACACCCATCGGAGCACAACATCCGCGAACGCCGAGCGGCTACCGGGGCACTTTCAGAAGCTCTGGGATGCGATGGGAATGAAAGCCAAAAATAATTTGTCCCCATTTCGCCGTTTCATCGGACGAGTTACCGTCCCATGTCCACAGAATCCCATGCCATCCAGCAAGCGGCTGCCGAGTTTATCCATGACCGGCATCTGCTGGGCGCGTTCGTGACGGGGCTGCTGCGGGATGTTCATGCGGCGGTGGCTGGTCTCCTCAGGTAGGTTGACTTCTCCTTCGCACCGCGGATTCCGGTCTTTCCTGGTTGAAGAAGCAGTATCTTCATCTGGATCGCTGCGGGGGCGAGGGAGGTGTCTTGGCGTTCGAGCAGGGCGACTTCGCGCTGGATGGCGGGACGGAGCTTGAGGACGGCGGTGCTTTCGGTGGGGTGCTTGCAGGCCATGGCTGGTAGCAGCGCTACGCCTAGGCCGATGGCCACGAGGCGGCGGATGGTTTCGAGTTCGCTGGTTTCACAGACGATTCGGGGTTCAAAGCCAGCGGCGCGGCAGGCAGCCTGGGCGGTGTCGCGCGCGCGGCCCTTGTAGGAGATGAATCCTTCGTTGGCGAGGTCAGAGACTCCGAGCCGCCGCTGCCGTGTGAGCGGATGGGTCGATGGGACGAGCAGAACGAAGGGTTCAGAGAGGAGCGGCGTCGCGGTCAGTGCCCCGGTCCCGGTCGGGAGTTGCACCAGGCCGAGGTCGGCTTCTCCGGCTTCGACCCACTGCGCGACCCGTTGAGACGTGCCTTCGAGGAGGGTGAGTTCGATCTTTGGATGCTTCGCGCAAAAGTTAGCAATGATTCCCGGCAGCAGGCAGGCGCTCACCGAGGGGATGGCGGCAATGACAAGGCGTCCTGAGTGAAGCAGGGTATGATCGCGCACGGCGCGTCTGGCTTGCTGGGCCTGCTTGATGAGAGTTTCGGCGTGCTCGCGGAGGACTTCGCCTGCGGGAGTGAGCGTGGTTTCCCGCCGTCCGCGATGGAACAAGGGTGTCTCAAGCTCGGCCTCGAGCTTGCGCATCTGCTCGCTGAGCGCGGCCTGCGCGAGGTGCAGGCGCTCAGCGGCCTGAGTGAAGGTTCGCTGCCGGGCGGCTTCGAGGAAGTATTCGAGCTGGTAGAGTTCCATCGTTTTTTCCGGCGAACATGGACGGTAATCACTGTTTTACCAGAAGAACGGATTGTGAATGACTGCGCCTCCAAGACGTTCCTCCCTCGCAACATGATGATCCCAGTCCTCAATCAAATCTACGACCGGCGCTATCCCTCGCGGTTCATGATCAATGTGACTGGTCCGCTGGCGGTGGCCGGGATCAAATAAGAACCACAGAAGGAAGAGCGCATATGATTGGAAACCAACTCGCAACACTCGCTTTGATCTGCGGTCTCACCCTCGCGGGGCCCGTTTTCGGTCAAGAAAAGCAGCCGGAAGGGCTGCCGAAGCCATCCAAGTCCACGGAGACCGGCACGACGGCCCAGCCAGACCGCGCGGCGTGGTTCCGTGAGGCCCGCTTCGGCGTGTTTATGCACTACTTGGGCGGAGAGTCGACGACCACTGCGGATTGGAATGAGAAAATCAACCGCTTTGACGTGGAAGGTCTGGCTAAACAACTCGAGTCCACCGGCGCGCGTTACTTCTTCATCACGCTGGGGCAGAACTCCGGGCACTATCTTTCGCCAAACAAGACCTACGATTCGATTGTGGGGATCAATCCAAGCAAGTGTTCCGGCCGCGATCTGGTGGCCGATCTCTACAAGGCTCTCGAACCCAGAGGCATTCGGCTCATGGTTTACCTGCCTTCGGGAGCCCCTGACCGCGATCCGATTGCGATGGACAAACTGGAGTGGAAGCGGGGGCCTTACCCAAACAGGGAGTTCCAACTGAAGTGGGAATCGGTCATCCGCGAATGGTCGGAACGGTGGGGCAAACATGTTCACGGATGGTGGTTCGACGGGTGCTATTGGCCCAACGCCATGTATCGCGGTAAGACCGCGCCCAACTTCGAGAGTTTTGCTGCGGCCGCGCGCTCCGGCAATCCGGACAGCATTGTCGCGTTCAATCCCGGCAGGCTCGGGACGCTCATGACCATCTCTCCAGACGAAGATTACACGGCGGGCGAGATCAATGATGTCGAGACGGCGCGGCCGAGGCCTCGCGATGGGGCACAGCCGCACATGGCCAGCTTCCTCGGCGCGGGCTGGGGCAGAGGCACGGAGCTGAGATACACCGACGCACAGATCATACCGTGGACGCTCGGGCTGATAAAGAAGGGTGTGGTGGTCAGTTATGACGTTCCCAAGCAAGCCGACGGTCTGATCCCCGAAGTATTTGTGCAGCAGCTCAGGAAGATCGGCGCTGCGGTGCAGGGTGCCTCTACACGTTAGAGTAACCCCGAATGGTCCCCAGTTATCAATTTAACGAGACACCAATTACGCGCACCTTCCCTGCCCTGCCGCATTGTAAATCATGAAATACACCGTGTTCAGCTGTCTCGCGTTCGCTTGTCTGGTTAAGACCGCTTTAGGCGCGGACATCACCACCGAGAAAATCGGCACTGTCATCCATTTCGCCATCGATGGGAAATCCATCTGTGATTACCAGATGGAGCCCGGCGAGGTGCCGGAGGGCGTCTCGAAGGTCTTTGCGCACGGAGCGCATCTGCATCCGATTTATTCACCGAGTGGCAAGCTCGTCACGGGCAATCATCCCGATGATCATCGCTGGCATCGGGGCGTGTGGATGGCGTGGACGAAGACCGAGTTTGGCGATTCCCATCCCGATTTCTGGAACATGGGCAAGGAAGGCGAAAAGCTCGCTGCGGAGGTCCGCTTTGAAAAACTCGTTCAACTCACGCCAAGCGGCTTCATCAGCCAGCACGTCTTTCTCGATCACAGCCAGACGCTGGACGAAAACGTGCTCAACGAGACTTGGGAAGTGGCTGTGAGCCAAAAGACACTCGACGGCACGCGGACGAACGTCATCGACCTCACGAGCACGCAAACCTGCGCGGGTGAAAAGGCCCTCAAGCTGCCGAAATACCACTACGGCGGACTCGGCGTGCGCGGCAACCTCGCTTGGAATCTCGTCGAGGCCGTGACCATGCTCACGAGCGACGGACACGACCGCAAAGCGGGCGACAGCACTAAGGGGAAGTGGGTCCACATCGGCGGCGAAGTCGATGGCACCCCCACAGGCATGGCGATCCTGATTCATCCGTCGAACTTCCGCTTCCCGCAGCCGCTCCGCCTCAATCCGAAGAACCCGCAGCTCTGTATCGCACCGTCACAGGATGGCGATTGGGCTATCGAACCCGGCAAGCCCTATGTCTCCAAATACCGCCTGCTCGTTTTCGACGGCAAACCCGATGCCAAGTGGATCGAAGCGCAGTGGCAGAGCTATGCGAAGTGAAAGGCATCCACCACGAAATACACCGAACTAACTCCAACCCTCTCGTTTATGCCCCGACATCTCCTCTTTCTTCTGATTTCTATGTGCTCCTTGGTTCACGCTGCGGAGAAGAATACGGACGTCACGCCCCCCACACCAGAGAAGCTGCGACTGCTACGATCGACCCATACTGCGGTCTCTCCGCAAAATCCGTATCTGCCGCTGGCGATTGAAGCCCAGAAAGCAGCGTGGCCGAGAGTGCGGGCGGGACTCCAAAAGCCCGTGACTCGGGTAACCATCCTCACTCCCAGGAACGACGACATCTTGAGCGCGGACGATACGTTTTGGGTTGTCTGGAGCGCGTTTGCCCCGGAGGGCCCCCATCGGGCGGACGAGCAGCGATGCAAAGAGGCGCTCGACGTGCTAGAGTTATGGACGACGTGTCTCGAGAAGCGCCGAGCGCCACACTGGGACATCCTACCGGCTCTCGAGGCTGTCGATATTGCTTATGCGGCATCCCATGACGGCCAATCTCTGAAGCGCTGGATGGGGCGTTTGCGCGCGTCTGTCGAAGCGAACTACGGTAATAACCACGAACCAAAGAGCTGGTCCGCGTGGACGCCAAACCCACTGATTCAGTCCACTCCCATTCTGGCGCTCGGGGCGAAACTGGCGGCGGCAGCCGATCCAGCCGACGAAGCGCCCGCGCGTTGGCAAGCCATGGCCCGGGAGTGCCTGCGGCGCACGCTTCCCTTGCAGTTGCCCGGCGGCGCTTTCAGCTATGTTATGGATTCGGGAGCAGACCCGAACTACTACGAGCTGGATTCGACGTTTTTGGGCCGCTACTGGCTGGTGACAGGCGATCCCGATGCGCTGGCCGCGCTCCAGCGGATTGCGGGCTATTCAAGGTCTGCCACGGTTTCTGGAAAACCAGATGCCGCCGCATCGCCAGTGTGGAAGCATCTATGGCAGACCGTCCTGCCCGAGCAGGCGGTTCATGCGCCGGAGATCATCGCCACATTGTCGGGCGACCCTGTGACGAAGGCAGTGGCGAATCAGAGGCTCACTAATGCCGACGTGGCGGGCACATCGGCCGTCTATTACATGTATTACGCGCTCCGCTTTTGGGATGCGGACGTGCCTTCGCAGCCGCTCAACCAGCGCTGCGAGTTCGACCTGAACGCCAACGGTCCCGCGCTTCGTTCCGGCCCCTTCGACGTCATCATGCCCGCCCGGCCCTATACCGACTCGACATTTAGCGTTTCGCTTGCATCGGCGAAGCGTTTCGAGGCGTTTATCAGCAGCACCCGGCTGGCGCTGTATCCTGCGGGCAAGCCGAATCTTCTGTCCGGTAGCGGGACGTTCTGCATGACCTTTACCGACGATGTTCCCCGGCATGCTTCAATCGTCGGGGAGAACTGGATCGCCGCCGGATGGCATTTCACGCCACGAGCGAACGGAAATCGTGAGAGCGCACTGCCTGGACCGGCGGAGCGCACGGACCTCTGGTTCGCCGATGCCGCCGGCGCGGGAGGCGTGGTGTCGCTGCAAGTCCGGGAAACCACGCCGCCTATGGAACCGGCAGGCTGGATTCTGCTTTCTTCATTGCCAGAGCAACTTACGGATGCCCCAAACCTCAAGGTGGGGCCACTGAATCTGGAACTCGGCGGCGACTTCGTTCAGAAGCAGCGCGTGGATCAGCCGGTGAATGATCCCAGACAGATGGTCGGCCTGAAGCTCTCGCTCAAAGGCTCCCAGCCTCAAACATGGCAACCCGAGACGCGCTTCTACTACTCGCTGACCGCATGGCCCGAAGGGGGCAAGAAGTGGACCATCGAGGAACCGCGTGGCAAAGGCGGGATCGTGCAACTCGCGTTGCAGCGCGAGCGGGCCAAGAGGGTGTTGTTAGTTTACAACTCCAATCGGGTTCCGACGACCTGGCAGCCTGACGAGGATGTCGCGAAAGCCTGGATGTCTCTCACGAAAGGAGTCGGGATTCCCGCGAAGGTAGCTAAAGGCCGGCCCACGGTTATCCCAGCGTATAGTCTTCTGGTTTGCGAGTTGGTGCTGAAAGAGTGATTCGATTCAACCGGAGACGCGCATCGAATGGTGATCGCAGTGGAGACCATGCGGAACCGCATCCCGGTGGGAATTGCCGGAATAGTTTCCCATACGTCGCACCGCTGGCCTGTGACAAAGGAAAACTATATCCCTCGTTCGGTCATAAAAAGGACAGCGACAACACTGAAACCGAGGAGGCACGCTAACGCGTGAGCGAAGGTAGAGAGGCGCACCCAGAGCGACGTCAAAACCATCAGCGGAAGCGACCGGGACCAGATGCCTGGCCAATACTTGAGACGCCCGATGCCCACCGCGCCGGACAACCACGACGCCCACGACTACGGCGAACGCATCCGCGAGCGGCTGCCGCGTCGGTTGCAGGAGCTACGTGAAGCCTGCGGCCTTAGCATGTATGCGCTGTGGATGAAATGCGGCGTCTCGCGCGACATGATCAGCCGCATCGAAGGCGGTGAATCCATTCCGACGCTGCATGTCGCGGCGCGGCTGGCGCATGGCGTGGAGAAGACGCTGACGGAGTTCGTGGAGCCGATGGAAGACGAGGAATGACGACTGGGAGTGGTGGAGACATGGAGACTTGGAGAAGGTCAAGCCCGGCTCCCGGTCTCCCGGCGAAGCCGTTCTCCTTATCTCTGCGTCTGGAACTGGCGTCCGAGATGTCGGACTAACGCACCTCGCGGGGCCTGTGCTCCAATCTCGGCCATCAAACCTGATGCCCGCGATGAACTCGTTCTCCCGCCCAACTCGACTGATTTTGCCTCCGGGGGCCGCTTTTGGGCCTGAAACGGGGCCTTTCCCCCGGAAAACGCCGCCCCCATTTCGCTCGGGGGCCGCGCTGGACGCGGCGGGGGCGGAGTTCCCGCCAGCGGGGGCGTCGCTGGCCGTCGTGGGGGCTTCCCTCCGGCAAATGGTAGCGCCCCCATTCGGCGCGGGGGCAGAGTTCCGCCGTTCGGGGGCACCGATGAACGGCACGGGGGCAGCGGTCCGGCGCTCGGGGGCCGCCCCCATTTCCTGCGCCGACGCCCCCGCCGCGTGGAGCGACGCCACCCTTTCACGGAACGGACACCCCGCGCTGTGCGGGTCTGCCACCTTTCAAGGGAGCGCGGGCACTCATGCCCGCATCTCCGAACCAGCGGACAAAAGTGTCCGCGCTCCTCTCTGCCCTCGGCCCTTCGCCCTCTGCTTCACATGAACTGGGACCAATCCAACTGGGACAGCGGCTTTTGGGACCAGCCGTCCGACTATTTTTCTCCTCAACCCAAACCTAAATCCAAAATGAAACGACAAGACTACTACCCAAGCCGCATCGGCGACCAAGTCAACTGGCTCGCTAACTACGCCGCCAAACTGCCCATCTACGGCCCCACGCTCGGCGTGGTGGCAGGCGATGTGACCGCCAGCGTGAACGACGCGAAATACGGCAACTACGTCCTCGGCGTGTGGCTCACCGCCGTGCGCAACTTCTCACCGAGCACCACCGATGCCGTGGACGACGTGCTCACCGGCAGCGGCACCACGCCCTTCGTGCTGCCCACCTTCACCGCACCAGCCTTGCCCGCAGGTGTCAGCGCCGCGCTGCCGGGCACGCTGAACCGCATCTTTGCCCTCATCGCCAAGATGAAGCTCGCCTCCGGCATGACCGACGCCATCGCTACCGACCTCGGTATCGTCGGTTCCGAAGACGATCCCTCCACGCATCCCGTGCCGAAGTTCAGCGCCGAGCCCGAACAAGGCAGCACCTGCCAGTGCGTGCGCCTGAAGTTCTTCAAATACGGCCACATGGGCGTCTATATCGAAAGCCGACGCGGCACCGGACCCTGGGAGTTTCTCGCCATCGACACCGAGAGCCCCTACGAAGACGAGCGCCCTCTGCTCGTCGCAGGCACCCCCGAAGTCCGCGAATACCGCATGCGCTTCTGGGACAAAGGCACCCCCAACGGCGACTGGACCGACGTGGTGAAGGTGACGGTCAGTCCGTGATGGTAGTCCGCACAGTCCTCTGTGCGGTGATCCGAGCATTTCAATCCTTCCGCACAGAGGACTGTGCGGACCACCTTTCAAAACCATGCCCTTTGATCCATCCAAACCCGCGAACAACTCGCCTGCCTCCAGTGCCGAGATGCGCTCGCAGCTCACCTCGCTCAACGCCGACATCCAGCAACGGGCGACAATCAATGACCTCAACAACGCCATCGCGAACGCGCTCCAACAAACGAGCAACAACAGTAACGGCGTGAGCACGCTCGGCCAAGGTGCGAGCGGCGGCTACGACCAGAACCAGATGCAGAACGTGCTCGATAAGATTGATGAGCTGATCAATGCCTTGCGAAGGTAAGCGGCGCACTCGATCACGGGAGGCGCTGAGGCAGAAGGTGAACGAGATGATTCTGAACGGGCGGAGGTAGTTTCCGAACCTCGGGAGACATGGCAGGATGATAACAACTTTTGGCAGATCTAGGCCATGTATTTGCAAATGGAAGGGCGTTTTACTGCACCCATGAAATCCTGCCGTCTCTTCTCCTTCTTCGCTCTTTGCCTTCTCGCCTGCACGGGGGCCTCGGCTCACAATACGGTGCTCACAGTGCGGCAGGATGATGCGACGAACACGATCTCGGTCTATCGCGAGAATAACAAGGAGGCAATCCTCACGCAGAATGTGCGGCCGGATTTTCGGCCTTACCTTCATCCGATTGTGGCACCGGATGGGAAGGGCTTGCTGACGGAGTATAGCCCAGGGCATCACAAGCATCAGACGGGGCTCTACTGGGGGCTGAAACAGGTGAATGGGCGCGACTATTTTCACAATCCGGGTGCGGGCTTCTGGCGCAAGGTTTCGAGCGCGGTGCTCGTGCCGAAAGGCGAGGTGGTGAAGTGGACGACGGTCTATCAACTGCTCGATGCCGAGGGCAAGCCGGTGATGAACGAGACGCAGGTGTGGACTATGCGCGATCACGATTGCCGTTACTTCCTGGATCTGGAATGGAGGGGTGAAGGGCTCGTGGACTTGACCATGGCAAAGCAGCCTTACGGTGGACTCTTTCTGCGCATGCCGTGGAAGCCTGGCATGGAAGGCGGCGTGATGAACAGTGCGCGTCAGGGTAACGGGCGTGCTGAAGGACAGCGTTCAATCTGGGTGGATGTTGGCTTGAAGCTGGATGGCCGCGAGGACCAAGCGCACATCGCGATTTTTGATCATCCGAAGAACGCAGGTTACCCGCAGCATTGGCGGGTGGATGGGCAGATGGGCGTGGGGCCTTGTCGCGCGATTACGGGCGATTGGATGATTGCCAAGGGCAAGTCCGAGACGATTCGGCATCAGTTCTTCGTCTATACGGGCAAGCTCAACGATGTGGCGGTCACAGATGCCTGGAAGGCCTACACAGGTCAGGGTTCGGATGCTGTGATGTGGGGCATCGCCAAAGCGGCGGGCAAAGAGGCGGCTTTTCTTACCGGGGAACAAGCGGTGGCGAAGATGACGGTGCCCGAGGGTTTCGAAGCGAAGCTCGCCGCGGTGGAGCCGATGATCACACAGCCGATGGCGTTCTGCTGGGATGATCGCGGGCGGCTTTGGGTCGCGGAAAACCGCGACTATGAAACACGCAGCGCGGGCTTCTCCGCCGATGGCAATAGCCGCATCCTGATCCTCGAAGACACCAATGGCGACGGGAAGTTCGACACGCGCCAAGTCTTCCTCGAAGGCATTCCGTTTCCTTCCGCCATCGCCGTGGGCTTTGATGGACTGTGGCTTGGCGCGCCGCCGAATCTGCTCTTCGTGCCTGACAAGAACCACGACGATAAAGCCGACGGCCCGCTTGAAGTGCGGCTCACAGGCTGGGGCATCCAGGATCGCCATGAAGTGTTCAACAGCTTCAGTTGGGGACCCGATGGTTGGCTCTATGGCTGCCAGGGCTTTGCTACACGCTCGACCGTGGGCAAGCCTGCGGATGGCGGCAAAATCTTTCGCAAGGGTGATCCGTTCCCCGTCGAGATGCCGGTCAAAGATGGCCAATACATCGATGGTGGTGTTTGGCGCTATCATCCCACGAAGGATCGCTTTGAAGTGGTCGCGCACGGCTTCAGCAATCCTTGGGGCCTCGACTTCGATGACCACGGCCAGATCTTCATCACCGCCTGCGTGATCCCGCACCTCTGGCATGTGATCCCCGGCGGCATCTATCACCGCCAGGGTGGCAGCCACATCAATCCTTACGTCTTCGATGACATCAAGACCATCGCCGATCATCGTCATCGCTCCGCGCATGGCGGTGCTCGTGTGTATCTCGCGGATGAGTTCCCGAAGGAATACCGCGACCGCATCATCATGGCGAACCTCCACGAGCATGATGTGATCACCGACATCCTCAAGCCCAGCGGCTCGGGTTTCATTGGCCATCATGGCAATGAACCGCTCTTCGCCAATGACAACGCGTGGGTGGGCTTCAGCATGGAAATCGGACCCGATGGCGCGGCCTATGTGCTCGACTGGCATGACACCGAAATCTGCGGCAATGCCACGCACGACAAAGATACCGGCCGCATCTATCGCCTCGCGCCGAAGGGCCTGCCAGGCAAGACCGGCATCAACCTCGCCGCGCAGTCCGATCTCGAACTCGTGGGTCTGCTGACGCATCGCAACGATTGGTATAGCCGCCGTGCTCGCGTGCTGCTTCAGCAACGCGCTGCTGCGGGCCACCTCGATGCCGCAGTGCCTGCGAAGTTGTGGGAACTCTTCGCGCAATCCAAGACCTCCGCGCATCAACTCCGCGCGCTGTGGGCTTTGCACGTCACGCAGAATCTCCCTGCAGATCGTTTGTTGCCGCTGCTTGATCATGCTGAGCCGTATGTTCGCGGCTGGGCCATCCAGTTGCTTGGCGAAGATCGCGCTTACAACCCGGCAGCGTTGACAAGGTTCACCACGATGGCGGAGAAGGACAGCTCGGCCATCGTGCGGCTTTACCTCGCGGCGGCGCTTCAGCGCATGAACGTGGCGGAGCGCTGGCCCATCGCGCAGAACCTCGCCGCTCATGCGGAGGACGCTGCGGATCATAACTTGCCGAAGATGCTTTGGTTTGGCATCGAGCCGATGGTCGCAGCCGATGCGTCGCGAGCGATGGCGCTTGCCACGCACAGCAAGATCCCGCTGCTCGCGCCATACATCGCCCGCCGCGCCATCGCTGCCAAACAGCTCGAACCCGTGGCCGCCACACTGCTGAGCAACACCGATCTCGCCCTGCGTCTCCAGCTTCTGGAAGGCGTGCGTGATGGACTCAAATCGCTGGGCCGCAATGTGGTCACGAAGCCGAAGAACTGGGACGAAGCCTTTGCCGCGCTCGATGCCGCCAAGGATGCAAAATTGAGCGACTTCACCGCGCAGATCGGCCAGCTCTTCGGCGATGCCAAAGCCGCCGCAGCGCAGCTTGCCGTGCTCAAGGACACAGCGGCACCCCTCGAGCGCCGCCGTCAAATCCTGACCGCCTTTGCCCGCGATGCGTATGCTGCCGCGCTACCCGTGGTGCTGTCGCTGCTCGATGAACCCGCCGTGCGCCGCGATGCCATCCGCGCTCTGGCTTCGTTCGATGCGCCGCAGATCGCGCCGACCTTGATCCAACGCTACGCCAAGCTTTCCGCTGCCGAGAAAGCCGAGGTCGTCATCACGCTCTCCGCCCGCCGCAGCACCGCCAGCGCCTTGGTCGCTGAGTTGAAGAAGAACAGCATTCCGAAGACCGATGTCACCGCCTTTGACGCCCGCCAACTCTACCGCGTGCTCGGACCATCGTTCGTCGAGTTCTGGGGTCCCATCACCCAGCTCGCCAGCGATAAGCAGGCTGAGATGGCAAAATACAAAGCCATGCTCAACGATGCCGTGATTGCCAAAGCCAACACCGGTCATGGTCGCGCCATCTTCGAGCGCACCTGCATCGGCTGCCACATGCTCTACGGCGCAGGCGGCATTGTCGGCCCCGATCTCACCGGCTCGAATCGCGCCAACCTCGACTACATTCTCGCCCAGATCATCAACCCCAGCGAGGTCATGCAGGAGAGCTATCAACTCGTCATCGTCACCACCCGCGATGGCCGCACCCTCTCCGGCACGGTCGCCGCAGAAGACAACCAGCAGCTCACGCTCCGCCTCGTGGGCCAAGACAGCATCGTCACCAAATCCGAGATCCTCTCCCGCGAGAAATCCCCCATCTCCATGATGCCCGAGGGCTTGCTAAAAACCCTCAAAGACGACGAAGTCCGCGATCTCATCGCCTACCTCCGCACCACCGCGCAGGTGCCACTGCCGAAGTAGTGATTGAAACTCTTCGTATTTGTCCTCCCACTGACGTTTGAGGCAGCATCTGACCCTGGGCGACGCCGGAGGCCCAACCTCAGATGAAAGGTGCCAATCTCCACCTTGCCTCCGTCTTTCTGGTGCCATACACTCCAACCATAAAGACTCTGAGCATCCCATACCCCGAATCGCTTCTCGGCTCCCTGCACGTTTCCGAAGGCGAGTTTGCTCGCGAAGCACGCATGGCCATGGCCGTGAAGCTCTTTGACACGGGAAGGCTCAGCTCCGGCCAAGCCGCCGATCTCGCTGACATGCCACGAGTGCATTTTCTCTATGAACTCGGACGCTGGGGCGTCTCCGCCTTGCAGACGACTGAGGACGAGTTGGAGAGTGACCAGAGTATCGCCCGCACCTTGCACGAAAGTCACTAACCTTCATCGAGCTGCTCCTTTTGCGACGCCCCAGAGGATCATCGCCGAGACCAGCCCAACTTTCGGCTTACTGTTTGCTCTGATTAGCGCTTGCTGGCACCACAACCTCATCCAGGTATTTCGTTAGACTCAGCAAGATGCGGTGGGGATAGGCGACGGCGAACATCAGGGCGAATGCCGGATCATCTCGAATCACCGCTGGCAGTCTGTCACTGTCGTCGCGGAGCGCTACCTCGCGCAACCCTTGCCAGCTTTGAGGTTGCTCGAAAGCCAAGTCTTCCTCTCGTCCTTTGTCGCAATGCCAGCTCAATAGGTCTATCGGGGCATCGGCTCTGAATCTGGTGAGTCGCACATGGCTGATTCTTGGCCACAATGCTTCCAATTGTGATCTTAAGTTTCGGCGGGCTGCGAGCAACACCAACGGGAGGAGAGAATACGACTGAACCGATCTTCGGTTCGAGCGATTTCCCTCAGAGTCTTCGCGGCCCAACAATTTAATGATCGATTCATCCTCGGTGTCGTAGGGATCGTCATAGGGTTCCTCGCTCTCGGGGTGATTCCTCTCTGAGACGCTTTGAACTACGCTCATCAGAAGTGCGTTGGCCTGCTCACTCAGTCCAACCGTATCCAATAGCCAGATGATCGTCGAAAAGGATGAGAATGCTCTCTCACCCCAAAAGAAAAATCGGCCCCGCGTAACGAAGTCGGCTATGATGTCGAGGATTGGATCGGGGTCGGTGTCTGCACCTTCGATTTGATCAATCAACTGCGCACACGCGGCAGCCGCCATCGTGATAGTGTTCCTGACACGCGTGTAGTCATCCACCTCTCGCTGGTATACTCGGAACGCATCCTGCCCCAGAGCTTCGTCCCGCAACGCTCGCAGAGCTGTCAGCCCCCCATTCCGGGCGAGTTCGAATGAGGGAAACCAGTGGACGCTATCATGTTCTGCCTGCGCTCCTGCTCTTGCGATTGCACCAGCACAAACGATCCAGCCACGAAAGATCGACCAATGATCTGCTTCTTCGTAGAAAGGTCCAAGCAGGTAACTGGCAAAAAGGTTTGCGGCAGCACTCTTGCGCTCGAGTTCGCGGGGAGTCGATAGGCCTCCGACAATTTCAGCAATGAACTTTGCGAATTGAGCTACTTCCAAATCCCCTCGTCCATCGACCAAGTAGAGTTCACGAAACTGGCGAAGTGCAGGCGCATCCACCGGCCAAAAATCATCTGAAAGCGAGACAAGTTCGGCAAGCAATTGTCGTCCACCAATGAGGGCAAGTTCGGGCAAGCTGCGATCTTTCCAGCTCCCGTTTAGCTCCTTTACCAGCGAGACGGCCGGGGGCGAATATTCGCCAGTCGTCACCAACACGGGGCAATACTTGAAGTCCGCAGGCAAACTGGGATGAGATGGTCTGGCTTCCACAAGCATGTTCAACTGTGGCAAGTGCTTTGCCAGTTCAGTTTGTGCCACGTCTCCGGACTTGAGTTGATAGCAATAGACCAGCCCATCTGGAGCAATCGCGATCACGTCCTTGCCATGTTCAATTGGGCTATGCCCGCAGCGCACGACTCGATACCCCTTGGCTATAAGGGTTTGGCAGAACGGCACTTCATAGCCTCTCTCGTTGATTCTACTCAACCAGTCTTCGACGAGCCTCTCTTTCATGGAACTCCTTTCGTTTTCGTTCGACCAATTCCGCCCAGCGCTGCTGACACTCGGGATCAGCAAGCCATTCAGGCATCTTGGCTTCTACCTCAACCATCGCCTCGGGTGAGAGCACCGCCGTGGGCCATTTGGGGATTCCTTGATCATCAAAGTTGATCTCCATGGATTCCCAAGCCTTGAGGAACACATCAGGGGTAAAATGGCCCGTGGGCCAAGACATTGAAGTTGAGTGCGGAGTCGGCTCCTTGGCGACTTCCACGAACACATGCCTAATCTGCTGTTCAGCCATCTGCGCTCCCATCTTGAAGGGAATCCCAAGGAATTCCTCTCGGGTCATTCCCTGTGCATTCCTGGCGTCAAACTTGAACTCGACTTTGCAAGTTTTGTATTCCATCTCGCCCCCACCGTAACTTGCTGCATGGCCTTCCTTTTGGACGCGCACCTGCATGTCGTTCAGCACAGGGTCGGTTCCGTTAAGACCGGCAAACATGCAACGATTCCAGAGATCGTTCATGTGGCGTCGTGCTTTTGGAAAATCAGGAAGCATGTTCTACTGAGCCTGTTTGCGGCATGTCCGCAACAGACAACCTTTTGGCAGAACTCACTTGTCCCAACTCCGGAATGTGTAGGCGACTGTCGCGTTGTGTAGGAGCATCAGGCTGGGTGATGGTATAAAGACACTCGCTTGCCGAAAGCGAGTCACTAATGTAATCTTCCAACATGACAGCCGCACCCCAACTCGACATGACCACCCTGCCGCCCTTCGTGAGTGCGGTGGAGGGGCGCTTGATGATGGCGTTGAAGTTCTTTGAACTGGGGCGCTTGTCGGTTGGGCAGGCGGCGGAGGTGGCGGGATACTCGAAGCGGGCCTTTATCGACGTGCTGGGCCAGTATGGCATCCCGGTGGTGGACTATCCGGCCAGTGAACTTGCCAACGAGGTCGCATGGTAAGGATCGCCGCCGTCGTGGATAGCGCCTGCTTGATCGGGCTGGAGCGCATTGGGCGTCTGGACCTGCTCCCAGCGCTGCTCAACCCCATCTTTGCACCGCCAGCGGTCAATCTGGAGTTCGGTTCGCGGCCTGCCTGGATGAAAGTGGAGCGGCCTGCCGATATGGGCATGGTGGCGGCGCTGCGACTGCTGGTCGATCCCGGAGAGTCGGAAGCCATCGTGTTGGCCTATGAAAAGGGGCTGCGCATCATTCTGGATGACCGCAAGGCTCGCGAAGTGGCCCAGCGCCTCGGGGTTCCCGTCACGGGCACGGTGGGGCTGCTGATCAAAGCGAAACAGGAAGGCGTGATCGCCGCCGTGCGTCCGCTGCTCGACGCTCTCGATGCAAATCACTTCCGCATCAGCGATGGACTTCGCGCCGAGGCGTTGAGATTGGCGGGCGAGTAAGTGGGCTAAAAGGGCGACCACCGGTGTGAACACGCTGGACACCGGATTTGCCGATCCCGACATGGAGTCCATGCGCCAGAAGTTGAACGAGATGATTCTGAACGGGCGGCGGTAGTTTTCGAACCTCGGGTGGCATGGCAGGATGATGACAACTTTTGGCAGACCTAGGCCATGTATTCCCGAATCGAAAGACGTTTCATTTTACTCATGAAATGCTGCCGCTTCTTCGACTTCCTCACTCTTTTCCTGCTGACTGCGCTCGTCGTTTTCAGCAGTCTTGTCCGCGCCGACGAACCACCGCTACGTGTCGCGATCACGCCGGATTCGCTGCGCTTTGCGTGGCCGCCCAGCGCGGGAAAGACGGAGATTTGCGAGTTTCCGCTGCATACCTCGGCGGCGGGAGAAGGCCACATTTTGTGGAGCGGCGAGGGTGCGGAGGCAACGGTGCCTCGCTTCGATGGCAAACGCGACCGGCTGTTCGCGAAGTTTGAACGTCGCGCGGGTGGAAAGGCGCTTGGTCCGCCGCAGCATGTCACGGATTTCTCCGCGCTCCCGCAGCGGACGAACTCCCTCGGCTCGCTCGCGAACAAGAAAGGGATAGCCTGCCTGCTCGACGTGGAGGATGGCAAGGCGCTCGGCTTCGGGCAGTCGAACCAGAACATCAACATCGGCTGGCTGATCGATTGGCAGAGCGCGGAGCCAAAGCTCAGCTTCGAGTTTGAGGGGAGAAAGATCGGACTTCGTCCGGCTGCGGTCGCGGCGCTTGATCGCGAGTTGCAGGCGCTCCACGCGGCGAAAATGCGCGTGACGGGCATCCTCGGGAATACCGTTCAGACGACCATGTCACGGATATCGCCGCTCGTGCATCCCCTCACCGATCCGGCGACGGTCCCGGAGGGCCCGGCGGCGTTCAACACGGCGACGGAGGAAGGCGTCTTCTTCTACCGTGCGCTCCTCCATTGGCTGGTGGATCGCTACACGCGCGAGGACGCAAAATTTGGCCACATCGCCGGGCTCGTGATCGGTAACGAAGTGCAGAACCACTGGGGCTGGTATCACCTCGGCGCGGTCGAGCCGGAGGTGTTGTTGCGCGAATACAGCGTCGCGCTGCGCATCGCCGATCTGGCCACGCGTAGCGTCCATGCGGACTTCCCGATCTTTATCTCGCTCGACCATCACTGGACGCTTAGCGCGACGACGGATCGGACGCACGACTTCACCGGCGTGGAGGTTCTGGAAGGAGTCCACGAGCGTGCGAGACGGGAAGGCGATTTCCCATGGAACCTCGCGCATCATCCGTATCCAGAGAACCTCAGGAAGCCAAGTTTTTGGAATGACCGCTCCGCGCCCTTGCGGTTCGACGCGCCGCGGATCACGTTTCACAATCTTGAGGTGCTGCCCGCCTTCCTGCGCCAGCAGCGTTTCCTCTTTGAAGGTAAGCCACGCCGGATCGTGCTGACCGAACAGGGCTTTGACTGCCCGCCCGGTCCCGACGGTGAACTCGCGCAAGCCGCCGCCTTCGCGCTCGCGTGGAAGAAGGTGCAGGCACTGCCGGGCATCGAGTCCTTTCTATATCATCGCCACGTCGATCATCCGCACGAGAATGGTCTCCTCTTCGGTATCCGCGAGCACGATGGCAGTGCGAACGTTAATGGCGTTGGCCGCGCGCGGAAGATATGGGGCGTCGTGCAAAAGGCCGGCACGCCGGAGGAAGAGGCCGCGTTCGCCTTTGCGCTGCCCATCGTCGGGCGCAAGGACTGGAGTGATGTCGTGGCGACCAAGTTCGACCCGCCGCGTGCGGTGAAGCGCGAGACGGGGCAGGTGGTCTTCGACTTCGTCGCACAGCGAGCGAAGGCGCAGCAGGAGAATATGCAGCCTGTCGAGCTGCGACGCATCGGCCCGCCGGACGAAGTGCCGGAGGATGCGCTGCAGCAGCATCCGAAGCCAAAAGGCCGCGCCCTGCTGACCTATCGCGTCGCCATTCCCGCTGCGGATGCGAAGCGCTGCCTGCTCACCTTTGACGCGCTGCTGAACAACCCGAAGAGCAACGGTGCCGCCTTCGCCATCGAGATGGACGGACGCGAAGTCTTCGCACGTCAGCTCAAGGGCTCGGAGCGCGTGCCGGCAGAGATCGATCTCGCCGACTTCCGTGGTCGCGAAGTCAGCATCGCCTTCATCGTCGATCCCCTCACCGACCCCGGAGGCGACTGGGCAACGTGGGTCACCCCGCGAGTCGTTCTGCGCTAAGATCGACGCTGCGCGTTCAGCCCCACTCCATTTGATTCAACCATGAAATCCTTCCTTCGACACCTCTTCGCCCTGCTGCTCGCGCCGCTGGCCCCATCAGCATGATCTTGGAGTCAAAACACAGCCCAAATATCCCGGACCGGCTGCCGAGGCGCTTGCAGGAACTCCGGGAGGCGATGGGTTTGAGGAACGTCCACTCTGGCTCGTGAACGGGGAATCAGCCGGGAATCCAGCGGCAGGATCAAGAGCGTATTGATCGGTGCGAAGTTGATTCCGGTTTAGACAGAACGCGTGGCGAACTGCGACAATGCTGAACACTCCACTAAGCGATGAAGTGTCTTTGGCGTGAAGACCTTGCCGCGAGTGGCTTCGATCAGTTTGCGCATGTCTTCTTTGCGGACCCCGAACCCACGGCCAGCGATGCACGCAATGACTTGGAACTTGGCTGGGGCGTCTGTGGCCACGCCGCGGCGGCTAATTGATTCGAGATGCTGGACGCGAGTTACTTTGTCGCGGGCTGTTCCGTCGTCCTCGGTAATCTTGGCTTCGATGACGACCTTGGGATTGAACTCGCTGGGAATCATGAAATCGGGCGCTTGGTCGAAGTCGGCGATTTTCTCGGCTCGCTTCGTCTTTCGGAAACTGATACCTGAGTTCACCAATTGCTCCTCAATGGCATTCTCCAGGCCATCGCCCACAAGTTCGCTTACCGAGTCTCGATGGCCCGCAAATGGCCGACCAAGGAAACGTTCATAGAGCAGCATTGCGTAGGGTGTGCCGATAGTGGCCATGTTTCGGAGTGCTGCCAGGCCACCAACGGTGTCGGCTTTGTTGAGGCGATGCAGTTGATGGTCGCGCACTTCGGGGCAGCCTTGATTGAGCAACTCACAGGCGACCTCGACCATCGCTTCGATACGACGAAGCTGTTCAACGCTCGGTTTGAGCGGCTTCAGGGGCGAGAGGCGCACCTTGCGGTCTAGCGTGCGCGCGAAGCCTTGATTCAACTCTGGACCGACCTTTTGGGCGGCTAGGTAAGCCCACTCAGGAGGTGTGAAGCCGAGCATGGAGCGGAGCACGATAAGGCAGATGGGTGTCTCTAACACTGCCGGGAGCACTTGAGCGCGATTCAGCAGTGCAAAGCCACCGGTAGCCATTTTGAGAGCCTCATAGCCTGCCTCGAATGCTGGATATTCCACGAATCCGTCGCCTTTGGGCATCGTGAGAAACTCGGACGCAAGGCTCGAGAAGACAGCCGTGATGAATGGCTCTGGCGCAGCGGCGATCTCGCTGAAATCTGCTTCAAAAGGATACTTCATCGGTTGGGTCATAGATTTCTTGAAGTGTGCCAGCAGGAGTCCAGTGCTGAGACCTTTCGGCATTAGCAAAGTCTTTTTCTAAAGCGGTCAGCACGGCTCCCAAACCACCAAAGTCGGCATACCATCGACGGATGACTTCCATACGCTCCATCACGGGCTTCTTGCTGTCCCAACTAGCACGGAGATTCCAAATCGCGAGTCGGGTGAGGTGGCCGCAACAGATGCAGCGGATGTCGCCTTGAGTTGCTTTCAATCCTCCATCGCCAAGCATCTCAATGTCTCTCCGCACAACAGCAGCTAGTCCAGTCGCATCATGTGCAAGCCATCGCTTCGGAAACCGCCCGGTCGTCCGACATACGAATACGGTGTCGATGACCGATGAGCCCGTGCCGTTGATGTGAATGGAAGCGCCCATTTCAGCCGGGCATGGCAGTGAAGCGGAACACACGAGTTCGGCATCCAAGATGGCAACGGCGAGCGGCAGGTAAGCCTCAAGTTGATTGTGGTGGTAGGTGAAGGCAAGCGGGCGACCGGGTTTGAGCCTCCTGGCGGATCGTTTGATCGTGTCGGAGATTCCTTCGGTGAAATGGTCCAGGCCTCGCCCCATGTTGGCGTTGCCCGTGAGTTCGTTGTGGTGCCGCGTGGAAGCTTTTGCAAACTCAGGCACGGAGTCACCCAGTAGTTTGCGGAGCCAGACATAACAGAAGTCCATTAGCTCCGCGTATTGGACGTTGCCGAAGTATGGAGGATCGGTGAACACGGCGTCGAACTTCTCTCCGCCGATTTTCGCAGAGGCGGAGTCAGCGCATAGGAGCAGCACTTCGCGTTGCTCAGGAGGATGCGTTCCATTGCGCCAAGTCCCAATCCACTCACCCGGCATCGGCACTTCCACTTTGCGCAGGCCATCGTGGCGGATCTCGAACGGAGCACCACAGTAGCGCTTCGCCTTGGCGAACTTCTCCACGATGTTCAGCCATCCGCCGCTGCCCACAGGCGCACCTTTGCGTCCGGCGATTCCTAGCAGGTTCGACTCGCACTGGATCAGGCCGACGGGGAAGCCATGCACCGAGAAGATGTCGAGGGACTTCAGCGCCATGCTGTCGTAGCGGCACAGCATGTTTTGGTAGCGAGTCAGGTCGGAAAGGTTGGTCGCCAGCGCTTCTCGTATACGCTCGTTCTTCACGGAGGAGATCCATCGGCAGCTAATTTCCAACCCCAGTAATTGGCGCGAGTTAAACAGCTCCCGATAGCGCTTGTAGCCCCACCGATGCAGACGCGCGGTCTCATCTCCATCCGGGATTTCATCCTCAGGAATGAACTTCGGGCGTAGCGCCCGCAGCTTTTGATCGGCTTCTTCAAAATGTGCAAGATCGACTGCATCAGGCTTCTTGAACAAGCGGCCCTTTCCACTGCCAGCGACCGACTGCGAACCGCATGATTCGCAGTGATATTCGAGCGCAAACAAACGATGAGCTGGCACCGAGTCGTCAGGGTATCGGACGGGATGATCGCAATGCTTGCACGCGGTCTTGTTTCTCTTCGCCGTGTGCTTCAACGGCAGTTCGCTCTTGCAGTGCGGGCACGGCCCTGGGTTCTTCCGGTCCGCCGTTTCAAACAACTCACCGCAGCATCCACAGACAAACACATTCGCTGGGTGCCGGACGTCTTCGGAGATTAGGAAGTTCGGAAACAGGTCGGTATCTTTGCCGCAGTGCCCGCAATGAGCCGTCTTCACCCACAAGAAATATTTCGCGCGAGCTTCATCGCTTCCGCAACGCAGGCATCGAGTGCGGTAGAGATTACCGATCTCCTTTTCCAAGTGGGCACGGAGTTGTTGCGCAGTCTTCTGGTATGCAGCCACATCCAGTTCCAGAAGTTCCTGCCGCACGATCCACCACGCCATGGGGTTCACATCCGTTCCAGCCACAGCGCACCCGATGCGGTTCGCCTCCATCATTGTTGTGCCACCACCCATGAAGGGATCGAAGACTCGCATCTCCGGCATCTTCTGGCTCTCGTAGAAGGTCTGGTGGACTGGCTGCTCTGCAAACTCTGATAAAATCAGCGAGCGGAAGAGCGTCCCCGGCCTTCGAGCGAACCATTTGTGCACGGCAATGACGGGACGGTAGTTCTGCTGGATTTGTTTCTCCCGCAGAGCCAGTCGCGACACAAAAGGCACTTCAAAATGGCGTTCAATCACACGCCTAGTGTGGCGCACCTCGGTCGCATGTCATCAACGTTTCCACACGAGATTTTGGTTCTTGCCTCGGGTCAGAGACGCTTCAGCTTAGGGTGAACATGAAGATTGACTCCAAGGACCACGAGATTCGCGACCTTTTCGCGGGCAGCTACTTCCATATCCCTCGGTTTCAGCGTCCATATTCATGGCCAAGGGAGAATGTGCAGGACTTCTGGGACGATGTCCTGTCTGACCTGCGTTTGGTTTGACCGGCATCCAAGCAAACGGTGGGCGAATCCGATCCACCCACAATTTATCGTGGCAAAACAACGTCCGCCTAACCCAACATGCATGTTCCATTCCACATGTCTTCGGCTTTCAAGTTTACTTCCAGTGAGACTTTGGGGCTGATCCTCGACAACAAAACATTGAGATTCACTAGAGCAGACGCTTTCAATGATATTTACGAACTTAGTCCTTTCATCGTGCCGTTGGATTGGGTGGAGATTACGGAACTTGCAAAGACCAATTTCGCCGCCGCCAAGCACCTTAGCATTGTCGCTTTTCAGAGGATTTGCAGCTCACTATACATCTCATGCTTTTCCCGCTCCTACACAGCACCAGAGTCGCAGCTCATGTGGGCACATTATGGCAATCACCATAAAGGAGTTTGCATTGAAGTTGATTTTGATTTTCTCCGACGACTTGATCCTTCGTCCCGCTATTGCCCTGTAGCAGTGACCTATGTTGATTCACTCCTTGAGGAGCGCAATCGCAGGAGTCCGACTTCAGAGGATCTGCCTCTTTTCATTGCCACATATAAGGGCAAAGTATGGGCTTATGAGGATGAAGTTCGTGTAGTTATCGAGACGGAATCTTTTGATAAGTCGCGATTCACGGTGTCTTCAGACAAGCGGGCCATAGACGTTGCCTTTGACGCAAGAGCGATTCGCAAGGTGATCTTCGGACTCAAATGCGATCCAGCCGAGATTCACAAGATTGTCTGTGGCTTTCTGGATGCAGGCCACACTCCGCAGTATGTTAAGCTAGATATAGATCCTCTCACTTTAGCGGCAGTCGAGAAGCCAATTCCAACATGATTTGAAGCGTATGAAATCAACCCTGGGCGACCGAAATAGATGCAGGCTGGGGCTCGAATGGCAGCTGCCGTGTCATCGACGCTTTCCGCTCGACGTCGCCCGATCCGAAACGTGAGCACGCTGGACACTGGCTTTGCCGATCCCGACATGGAGGCCCTGCGCCAGAAGGTGAATGAGATGATTCTCAATGGGCGGCGGTAGTTTCCGAACCTCGGGAGACATGGCAGGATGATGACAACTTTTGGCAGACCTAGGCCATGTATTCTCGAATCGGAAGGGCGTTTTACTTTCACCATGAAATCCCGGCGCTTCTTCTACCTCCTCACGCTGCTGCTCGCGCCGCTGGCCACGCTGCACGCGGCCAGTCCTGTGCCATCCAAGCCCAACATTCTCGTCATCCTCACCGATGACCTCGGCTACGACGACGTCGGGTGCTACTGGATGCCGGACAACCGGCCGGGCTTCGAGAAGATCCGGACACCGAACCTCGACCGGCTTGCCGCCGAGGGTGCCCGGTTCACCGATTTCTATTCTCCCGCCCCGGTTTGCACCCCGTCCCGCGCAGCACTCATGACTGGCTGCTACCCGGTGCGGGTGGGCATGTCCAGCTTCGGACGCAATGGTGGCGTCGTGCTCAGCGAAGCGCACCTGGAGGGGCTGAACCCCGACGAGGTCACCCTGGCTGAGATTTTGAAGGGACGCGGCTACGCCACCACCTGCGTTGGGAAGTGGCACCTCGGACACCTGGCCCCATTCTCCCCGCGCCAGCATGGCTTCGACGCGTTTTACGGGATGATGTTCCCCAACGACATGAAACCCTTCGTCCTCCACCGCGACGAGACGGTCATCGAGCCGCACCCCGACCAGAAGACGCTCACCGAGCAGTTCACGGAAGAGGCGGTGAAGTTCGTGCGGGCGAAACGCGACCAACCGTTCTTCCTTTATCTCGCCTACAGCGCACCGCACATCCCGTTGCACGTCTCCGACCGCTTCCGGGGAAAATCGGCGCGGGGCTTGTATGGGGACGTCGTCGAATGCATGGACTGGGGCGTGGGCGAGGTCCTGAAGGCCCTGGACGAAACCGGGCTCGCAGACCGGACACTCGTGGTCTTCACCTCGGACAATGGGCCAGACACGCGCGGACCCTACGACAAGCGCGGCCAGGCCTTCCCCCTGCGGGCGGCCAAGGCGACCACGCGGGAGGGAGGCGTGCGTGTTCCTTGCCTGATGCGTTGGCCGGGCCGGATCCCCGCCGGCCTCGTCTGCCGCGAGATCGCCTCCGCGATGGACGTCCTGCCCACCGTAGCCGGTATCGCCGGAGCGCAGCCTCCGCAGGACCGGATCATCGATGGAAAGGACATTCTCCCGCTGATGACCAAGCCCGGGGCGCCGAGTCCTCACGACGCGTTCTTCTACTACAACGGGGAGAAACTAGAGGCGGTCCGCAGCGCGAACTGGAAGCTCGTCTTCCCACGCACGGCAATGGACGACACCCCGTATGAGCGAAAGCAGGGAGCTGAGAAGGAGGCACTTCTGCCCGAGGCGCTCTACGACCTCGCGGCGGACGTGGGCGAGACGATGGACGTGTTCAGACAACACCCTGAAGTCGCGCAACGTTTGTCTGCTCTAGCGGAGAGAATGCGCGAGGACATTGGAGACTCCGCCACCAACCAGAAGGGCAAGAACCGCCGCCCCGTGGGCCGCGTGCCTGCTTCGGGCCAGTGATGCCGTGCTCACGACAACTTAACCAAGAACAAACTAATGAGCCCCATACGCCACTTACTCACAGCAGTCATCGCTGCCCTGACACTCGCAGGAGTTTCCGCGCTGGCCGAGCAGCGCCCCAACGTCATCTTCATCGCCGATCCCCTCGCCGATCCCGCAGGCGACTGGGCGACGTGGGTCGCCCCGCGCGTCGTGCTGCGCTGAGATCGACGCCGCACGTTCAGCCCCACTCCATTTGATTCAACCATGTAATCCTCCTTTCGACACCTCTTCGTCCTGCTGCTCGCGCCGCTGGCCGCATCAGCATGATCTTGGAGTCAAAACACAGCCCAAATATCCCGGACCGGTTGCCGAGGCGCTTGCAGGAGCTTCGGGAAGCGATGGGTTTGAGCAACGTCCACCCTGGCTGGTGAGCGTGGCATCTGCCTCCAGTTATTTTCACCCTCTGAAATCTTTTTTCAGCAAATGAGCGCATCGCTGGCGACGACAACGTTGGAAGCCGCCCATGTTCCCGCCATCCGAACACGAGTTCTCCGCCGCTACGCGGAGAGCAAGGTTGCCGAGGTAATGCAGAAGGTGATGGTGGTCCTCTGGCAGACGTGCGGTCACGTGGCTGATTTCCGGCCTTGGGCACTCGGGGTGCCTCGCCTTGCTGCGTTGCGGTTGATGGGAGCGGATTAATGGCTTCCTTGGAGGGCACGGTGAACTAGAAGTCAAAAAAATCTTGTCACCTTGATGGCCGTTTCGACCACTCATCGGCAGCCATGAACACTCAGATGATGAATCCCCCTGACGTCTCGGATGCCGATCTTGTAGAACAATCTCGCGCAGGCGTTGCAGCGGCGTTTGGCCGGTTGGTTGAGCGGCACCAGTCGCTCGTGTGCTCCGTGGCTCTCGGAGCTTGTGGGGATCTGCATCGCAGCGAGGACATCGCGCAGGAGGCGTTTATGGGCGCGTGGCGGCAACTGGGTGAGTTGAAGGAGCCGGGGAGTTTCAGGTCATGGGTCTGCGGCATCGCACGAAACATAGCGAACAGCTCTATACGTCGAGATGATCGCACACCGACGGCACTGGCTGGCGAGGCAAGCGGCGAGGAGGTGCAGGTCGAAGCCGCCACGCCTGCCGATCATGCCATCGACAGTGAAGAGCGTGCGATTCTGCTGCGTCAGTTGCAGGATCTGCCACCGCTGTATCGCGAGCCGATGGTGCTCTTTTATCGGCAGAACGAGTCGGTGGCGTCCGTGGCGGAGGTGCTTGGGATTTCGGAGGACGCGGTGAAGCAGCGTCTCTCACGAGGCCGCGTCATGCTCGCAGAGCAGGTTGAGCGTTCTCTCGGGGCCATGTTGCGCCGTTCTGCGCCGGGAGGAGCCTTTACACTCGCAGTGCTGGGAGCGGTTGCTTCCATCCCGATTCAGGCCTCGGCGGCTACTGCTGGTTTGGGTCTGGCCAAGACAGCAGTCGGCAACTCGGCGGGCGGCCTGATAACACCCATAGTGGGCCTAGCTGGTGTGACCGGTGGGCTCAGGAATATCATGAAGGGTCATGTGGATGATGCCCGGTCCGCCGGGGAAAGAAGATTCACGAGGCGCGCCTTCAAGTGGATGGCCGCAGTATGCATCTTTCTGGGGTTGATGGTGGGAGTCCTGGCAGCAATGAAACCAAGTCTCGTCGTCCTGATTGGTGTTGGCACGCCGGTGGTGACGAGCCTGCTCGCTTGGCCGCTGGGCCTGTGGATCAAGCGCAGGCGGGACCAGTTTCGCTGTCTGGATGGGGGCGTCTCCGAGGGGCAAACTTATCTGAGAATGGGCCCCGCTGCATTTCACCGAACGATCACAGGCGTGATGGTGGCTGTGGGGTTCTTTCCGGCCTTCTCCGTCGGGTTGTTGGGCTTGGTCAGCCGTGAGATACACCAGACTGTCATCTTCGGATTCCTGGCGGCGTGTGGCGGGATCGTGCTGATTTCCACTGGGATGTTCTGGCTGCGCCCCTCACGATACCGGGTGGTATTGATGGCACATTTCGCCTTGCTCTGGTCAGCCACTCTCTTTCTGGCTCTTTACATGCGCCAGACCTGGCTCGCGTCGGGCCAATGGGAGGAAAACCAACTCGATTTCAGCATCCTGATTGGGCTCCCGCTGGCAGCTTTGACAACCACCTGGCTGGCATGGGCGGCTTACAGTTTCCGACAAAAGGAACAGACAAATTATGGGCCTACAAACGTCCCGTGATGATGAACCAACGAACGCACGATCAAGCGAAACGAATCATGCAGACACTTATTCCTATCCTCTTGCTCCTTGCCATCACGGTCTTGAATGCCGCTGAGAAGGCTCCGCCCCCTTCATCGTGGACCGACGACTTCCGCGATGTGGGCACTTTGACGGACAACTGGCGAGCTTATGGCTTTCTCGCCAGCGGCATTGATGCTGCGCATCCGCTCGGCAAAACTGTGAGTGGCAAGGAGGCGCGGCCTGAATGGTGGCAGATCGTGGACGGTGCGTTGCGTGGTCAATGTTTCCCTGAGGAGAAGCACCCGCCTGGACTGCGACGGGCCATCAGCGGGAACGATATCCGGCTCCACTGCCGCTTCAAACTGGCTGCCGAGGGCCAGATCGGCATCAGCATCGGCGGACCGAATCCCATCGTGGAGAAAGACTTCAATGTCGCCGGCCTGCACATCCGCGCCGATGGCATCACCGCTTGGGACAACGACGTCTTGCACCCGAAAGGCTCGCCACAAGCCGCAGAACTGAGGGCCAAAGGCATCTGGAACCGCAAGTTCTTCTACGCGAAGACCGAGAAGCTCCAGATCGCTCGTGACGTGTGGCACAACCTCGCCGTTGAACTGCGCGGCAAAGAGTTGCGGGTCACGCTGGATGGCAAACTGGCTCTCACCTACACCACGCTCTGCGGTGATGTGCCGAAGAACGATATTGGCCTCCAGCCCGGAGGAAAAAGCAAAACACCCATCGTTTCTTGGTTCGATGACATTCACATCGAGTCCCTCCATGCAGATAAACAGACGCCACAATGAGACTCACCACCATGAACATCACCCGCACACTCCTAACCTCCTTGGTGCTCGCGCCGCTGGCCGCGCTGCATGCCGCTGAATCACAACTCAAAGTCGGTGATCCCGCACCCCCTTTGAAGGTGTCACAATGGGCTGCGGGAACTCCGATTGGCAGTTTTGAGGCCGGTCGCGTTTATGTGGTTGAGTTTTGGGCCACCTGGTGCGCGCCTTGCATCGCGGCGATGCCGCATCTCGCCGAGCTTCAGCGAAAGCACGAAAAGGACGGCCTCACCGTCATCGCCGTGGCGGTCAAAGATGAGGCGAAGGCAGTGAAGGATTTCGTGGCGAAGCGAGCATCCGACTGGAATCACCCCGTGGCGACGGATGATGCCGAGGGCTTCATGGCACAACACTGGCTGGAAAAGTCAGGGCGCGAGGGCATCCCGCAGACCTTTCTCGTGGACCGAAAAGGCAGCATCGTCTGGATCGGCCATCCCATGCGGGTGGATGGACCACTGGCAGCCGTGCTGGCCGGGACCTTCTACCCCGCAAGGCAGCAGCAGGTGGACGCTGCCTTTGCGGAACTCGATGTGAAGCTCGGAGAGGCCCTGCGCACAAGCCGCTGGCGGGAGGTGCTCGCCGTGCTCGATGAAATGAACCAGGCTGACCTGGCAAGTGCACCGCTGAACTACGCGACGAAAGTCAAAGCCCTGCTCCAACTGGGTGAACAACAGGAGGCCCAGCGCTTTGCAAAGGAAGTCGCCCCCACCGCATCGGAGAGCATCGTGGCGCATCTTGCCAGCGCACTCCTCAAAGCACCTGAGAAGCATCCGATTGACCACGAACTGGTCATCAGCCTCGCGCAGCAGGCGATCAAAAGCGGCGGTGCCCGCAATCCCGTAGCGCTCAGCGCCCTTGCCCGCGCCTACGAAGGCCAGGGCAAGGTGGAAGACGCCACATGGGCCTGGCAGCAGATGTTGGCGCTCGATGATCCAAGCATCGACAAGGACAATGTGCGCAAACGTCTTGCCAGCCTGACTGGCAAGTCATCGGCGGATACGCCGCCAGCCACGAAGACCCTGCTTGGCCCCGGCGATCCCGCTCCGTCTTTGAAGGCACATGCATGGATTCAAGGGGAACCGGTGCATGCGTTTGAAAAGGGCAAAGCCTATCTTCTCGACTTCTGGGCCACCTGGTGCGGCCCCTGTGTGGCCTCCATTCCACACATCGAGCATCTGCACCAAAAATACAAAGACCAAGGGCTGGTCGTCATCGGCCAAAACGTGTGGGAGGATGATACCGGCAAAATCAGAGCGTTTGTCGAAAAGGTGGCGAACAAGATGACCTATCGTATCGCCCTCGACTCGCAGGAAGCGGTGGCGAAACCGTGGCTCAGAGCCGCTGGGCAGAATGGCATTCCCGTCGTCATTCTCGTGGGGAAAGATGGCAAAATCGCATGGATCGACCACCCGGAAGCGCTGAGCGAAACCGTGGTGGAGCAAGTGCTGGCCGGAACCTTCGATCTCGCCAAGGAAAAGCGCCTTCAGCAAGTGCGCGGAAAGATCAGCGCGGTCTACTATGAGGCATTTGGGAAATTCCAGCCCGCCATCAAGGCGCGGAACTGGGCGGATGCGCACGCTTTGCTCGACCAGATGAAATCCATCGTGCCCGCTGAGGACACCGAATGGAGGGCTGTCATCCGCAAACAGCAACTCACACTTCTCGTCGCCAAAGGCGAGGACAACGAGGCCATCAAGCTCGGCGAGTCGATCCTCACGGATGAAAAACAGAACAGCGGGTCTGCCAATTCGCTGGTCTGGGTCATTGCTCACGCAGAAAATCCGTCCGCCGCACTGCTCAAGTTTGCGGAAACTTGTGCCACGCAGGCCAATGAGGCCACTCGCGGGCAACACCCGCGAATTTTGGAGAACCTTGCCAGGCTTCACTTCCGCCAGGGTAATCGCAGCGAAGCTATTCAGCGCCAGGAGCAGGCCATAGATCGAGCCACCAGCCCTGACGAAGAAAAACGCCTCCGTGAAGGCTTGGCGGCCTACCAGAAAGGGCAGCTTCCAACCCAATAGAATGCAAGGTGACACGTCACAAAGCACCAGTGACCAAGGCGAGAGGCATGATGGGGAAGCGAAGCGTATTCTCGTTCATTTGCCCCACTCTCCTGCGCAAGCTCTCAGCAGGCTGCCAGGCGTCGCATGCCATGAAACACGACGCAAACTGGGGACGGTCATCATGCAGATTTGGGCTCGGCACGACATCAGCGCCGCTTGGAACGCCGTCGCCAGGTCGCCACTGAGCGCCGCCGAGAAACAACATATGTTCAACGAACTCTGGGGATGATCAACGATGCCCTCCGCGCCGGACAACCACGACGCCCACGATTACGCCGAGCGCATCCGCGAGCGGTTGCCGCGTCGGCATCAGGAACTCCGAGAGCGCTGTGGCCTGAGCATGTATGCCCTGTGGCTGAAGTGCGGCGTCTCGCGGGATACGATCAGTCGCGTGGAAGGCGGTGAAACCATCCCCGGTGTGCATGTGCTGGCGCGGCTGGCCCGGGGCTTGGGCGTGACGTTGGAGAAGTTCTTCGGCGGGATTGAGGATGAATAAAGTGGCTGCGGCTTTAGCCGCACCGATGCCCCCCCTGATTCGGCTAAAGCCGAAGCCACTTTGGACCCGTCCTGAATGTCGGACTAACGGCCTTTGCGGGGTCTGTGCTCCAATCCGTGCCATTGCAACCGATGCCCGCCATGAAACCGTTTTTCCTCTCCAAATGCCCGATTTTGACTCCGGGGGCCGCTTTGGTGCCTGAAACGGCGGTTTTTCGCCTCGAAACGGCTCCCCCATTCGGCGCGGGGGCAGCGCTGGACGCTCCGGGGGCGGAGTTCCCGTTGCCAGGGGCGGCGCTGGCCGTGGTGGGGGAGGAGTTCCGCCGCGCGGTGGCGTCGATGAACGTCGCGGGCGCAGAGTTCCGCCGTCCGGGGGCTCCGCTGGCTGTCGCGGGGGCAGCGCTCCACCAGACGGGGGGCGCCCCCATTTCGCAGACCGAAGCCCCCGCCGCGTGGTGCGGAGCCCCCATCGCGCGGAGCGGACACCCCGCGACTCGCGGGGCTGCTATCTTTGAAGGGAGCGCGGATACTCCTCTCCGCAACGGCAACCCAGCGGGCAAAAGTGCCCGCGCTCCTCTCTGCCCTCAGCCCTTCGCCCTCTGCTTCACATGAACTGGGACCAATCCACCTGGGACAGCGGCTTTTGGGACCAGCCGTCCGACTACTTTTCACCTCAACCCAAACCACGCTCCAAAATGAAACGCCAAGACTACTACCCCAGCCGCATCGGAGACCAGGTCAACTGGCTCGACAACTACGCCGCCAAGCTCCCGATCCACGGGGCCGTGCTTGGCGTCATCGCCGCCGACATCACCGCCAGTGTGAATGACGCGAAATACGCCAACTACGTCCTCGGCACCTGGCTCACCGCCGTGCGTGCCTTTTCACCCTCCACCACGGATGCGGTGGATGATGTGCTCACCGGCGGCGGCACCACGCCCTTTGTGCTGCCCACCTTCACCGCGCCCACCTTGCCCGCAGGCGTCACCGCTGCCATCCCCGGCACGCTGAACCGTATCTTTGCCCTCATCGCCAAGATGAAGCTGAGCGCAGGCTACACCGAAGCCATCGGCACCGACCTCGGCATCGTGGGCGCGGAGCAGACGGAGAAAGCGCTGCCGAAGTTCAGCGCCGATCTGCTTCAAGGCGCAGGCTGCCAGTGCGTGAAGCTGACCTTCGCCAAATACGGCCACATGGGCGTCTATATCGAAAGCCGACGCGGCACCGGAGCCTGGGAATTCCAAGCCATCGACACCGAAAGCCCCTACATCGACGAGCGCCCGCTGCTCGCCGCAGGCACCCCCGAAGTCCGCGAATACCGAATGCGCTTCTGGGACAAAGGCACCCCCAACGGCGACTGGACCGATGTGGTGAAGGTGACCGTCAGTCCGTGATGCCTGCGGCATGGTTCTTGGTTCGGTGTTCTTTGTTCTTCGTTCAGGACAGCCACCGAGCCAGAACCAGCCATGAACAAGGAACCATGAACCAAGAACAGAAAACGCCATGCCCTTCGATCCATCCAAACCCGCGAACAACTCGCCTGCCTCCAGTGCCGAGATGCGAAACCAACTCACCTCGCTCAACGCCGACATCCAGCAGCGAGCGACGATCAACGACCTTAACAACGCCATCGCGAATGCGCTCCAACAAACCAGCAACAACAGCAACGGCGTCGGCACGCTGGGCATCGGAGCCGATGGCAGCTACAACCAGAGTCAGATGCAGGATTTGATCAACAAGGTGGATGAGCTGATCAATGCATTGAGGAGGTAGTTTCTCAGCACGGCGGGCGTAGATGATTGGCACTCACAACCACCGCCTTTTGCCATGCTGAAAACGACCATTGCCCTCCTCACTGCCCTCCTCCTCGCACCTTTGGCCTCGCTGCACGCCTCCGAAACCCGCTATGCTCCAGCCTGGGCCAGCATCGCTCCGAAGCGTGTCATCAAGCACTCAAACACGCGGAATGACACACTCGCCAATGCCGTGGCCACCTTGCAACCTGGCGACCAGCTTGTCATCGCCGCAGGCACCTACAGCGTGGAGCGCATGTGGGACATCGGCGTCAGCGGAACAGCCGAAGCGCCGATCTGGATCGTGGCGGAGGAAGGCGCGCAGGTGATTCTCACACGCCCGGATGACAAGCAGAACGTGGTCAACATTGGCCAGAGCTCACCAGTGCATCATCTTTGTCTGCGCGGCGTGGAGATCACGGGAGGCAGTCATGGCTTGCGGCTCGGGCAGTGCAGCGAGGTGTGGATCGATCAATGCCAAATCCATCACACGGGCGAAGTTTGCCTCAGTGCGAATAGCGCGAACACGCGCCGCCTTTTTCTCACGCGCAATCACCACCACCACGGCGGCGGCCACGGCGAGGGCATGTATCTCGGCGCGAACCACGGCCAGTTCATCATGAGCGAAAGCGTCATTGCGCTGAATCACATCCATGACTGCAAAGGCGAGCAAGGTGACGGCATCGAGGTGAAGCAAGGCTCGTGGGGCAATCTGATCGCGGAGAACGACATCCACGACACCCAGTATCCCTGCATCACCGTGTATGGCACCGCCGGGAAGCCGGTGAACATCATCGAGCGCAATCTCTGCCGCCGCAGTGCCGACAGCGCCATGCAGGTGCAGGGCGAGGCCATCGTGCGCAACAACGTCCTCATCGGAGGCAAAGGCTCCGGTTTCGCCAGCCTGGATCACCAAGGCAAGACGCTGAACCTGCAAGTCGTCCACAACACGATCATCAATACCGGCGATGCCTTCAAAGGCAGCTCATGGAATGCCCGCGAAGGCATGGTCCTCGCCAACAACGTCCTCTACTCCCGCGATAAAAGCGCGATGAACTTCCCGAAGGGAAAAGAAGGCGTGATCATCACGGGCAACATCATCCTCGGCGACGCACCGAAGCAAGGCACCACACGCGGACGCGGCTTGGAGGACTTCGTCAGTCTGAGTTGGGATGGCGAGAAAAACGATGCCACGCCCACTGCTGAGGCACCGTTCGGCACAGCGGACGCGAAATACCTGATCGAAGCCGATTTCAAAGGAACGGGACGAACCAAGCCACTCAGTGGTGCCATGGCCAAATGAGTCCACTCGTGGCGGTGGCAATCTCAGAAGTTCCAGAAGGTGAACGAGATGATTCTGAACGGGCGGAGGTAGTTTCCGAACCTCGGGTGACATGGCAGGATGATGACAACTTTTGGCAGACCTAGGCCATGTATTCCCGAATGGTGGGGCGTTCTACTTTCACCATGAAATGCCGCCGTTTGTTCTGCTTCCTCTCTTTGCTGCTCGCGCCGCTCGGCGTTCAGACTTCATCACTCGCTGCGGAGCAGCGTCCCAACGTCATCTTCATCGTCGTTGACGACCTCGGCTACGGCGAACTCGGTTGCTATGGTGGGAAAGACATCCCGACACCGCAGATCGATGCACTCGCGGCGAGTGGGGCGCGATTCACCAGCGGGTATGTGACCGCGCCGTTTTGCGCGGCCTCGCGTGCGGCGCTGATGACCGGTCGCTACCAGACGCGGTTTGGCTTTGAGTTCAATCCCATCGGCGCGAAGAACGCTGCGCCGGGCATTGGCTTACCAGTCGCGGAGAAGACCGTGGCGGATCGACTGCGTGACTCGGGCTATGCGACGGGATTGGTGGGCAAGTGGCATCTCGGGGGCACGGCGGAGTTTCATCCGCAGCGGCGTGGCTTTGATGAGTTCTTCGGCTTTCTGCACGAGGGTCATTTTTATGTGCCGCAACCGTGGCAGGGCGTGACGACTTGGCTGCGCCGCAAGACCCTGCCGGATGGCGGTCAGGGCCGGTGGACCTCACCCGACGGCCGCATCGTATGGAGCACGCATCTCGGCTCGAACGAACCCGAATACGACACCGACAACCCGCTGTTGCGCAGCAGTCAGCCCGTGGACGAACAGGCGAACCTCACCGATGCCTTCACGCGTGAAGCCTGCGACTTCATCGCCCGGCATTCCGCGCAGCCGTTCTTCCTTTATCTCGCCTACAACGCCGTCCACAGCCCCATGCAGGCCACAGACGATTACCTGAAGAAGTTCGCGCACATCGAAGACATTCAGCGTCGCATCTTTGCCGCCATGCTTGCGCATCTCGATGACAGCGTGGGCAAGGTGGTCGCTCAACTCCGTAGCAGCGGCATCGAAGAGAACACGCTCGTCGTTTTCCTCAGCGACAACGGCGGCCCCACCCAAGAACTCACCTCCAGCAATGCTCCGCTGCGCGGTGGCAAAGGCGAACTCTGGGATGGCGGCATTCGCGTGCCCTTCATTGCGTCGTGGAAAAATCACATCACCGCCGGTCAGGTGGTGGATGCACCCGTGGCGTCCATCGACGCCACCGCGACCGCGCTGACAGTGGCTGGTGCGATAGCTCCAGAGGCTTCGACCAAAGCCGAAGCCACGTTGGACGGCATCAACCTCATGCCACTGCTCACGGGCAAGACCACGCAACTGCGCAAACGTCCCTTGTTCTGGCGCGTTGGCAAAAAGAACGCCCTGCGTCTCGGCGACTGGAAACTCATTCGCGATGGCAAGGAGTGGCAACTCTACGACCTCACGCATGACATCAGCGAGACCCGGAATCTAGCTACCCAAGAACCCGCCCGCCTGCAGCAAATGTCAGCGCTCTGGGACAAGTGGAACGCTGAACAAATCGAACCGCTGTGGAGATAAGGCCCCCAATTTGATGAAGCTCACACTCGTCGTCGCCCTTAGAAGATGCCTGGCAGTTAGTTGAAACCCGCGATGCCCTCGAATGGCGGTCAGAAAGCCCACGACTACGGCGAACGCATCCGCGAGCGGCTGCCGCGTCGGCTTCAGGAGCCGCGGGAAGGCTTTGGCTTGAGCATGTATGCCCTTGCTAGTGAGGGCGGGCAGGAAACAAAAACGGCCTTCGTTTCCGAAGGCCGCTTGGGGTTGCGTAGATGAGGCGGGAGTCGAATTACTTCGGCGTGGCAGGTGGGGCGGGTGTGTCGCTGCTGCCGTTGGGTTTCTTGCCGCGCTTGGGGTCGCGCTCGACGCGGCTGGCGCGTTCCCAGGCGTGGAGTTTTTCGGGGTTGGTGGCGTATTTGTTGCCGATGATGGGGTCGAGGATGTCTAACTCTTGGCTGATGGCGGTGAGCTGGGTGGTGATGGTGGCGGTGTCTTCGGTGCCTTCTTGGACTTCGGTGGTGTCGCGCTGGTTGATCTCGTCCAAGGCATCGCGGTCGTGGCGGAGGTTGGTGACGAAATTGGGGTTGATTTCGAGCTGGAGGAAGCGGGCGCGGAGGGCGGCCTTGGCGGCTTTTTGCTCGGCGGTGTCGCCGCCATCGGCGACGGGAGCGTTGTTGTCCTCCAGGAGCTTCAGCAGGCTGTCGGCGTAGGCTTTGATGTCTTTTTCAACGCGGTCTGGGACGTTGTTGTAGGGGACGGCGAAGCCGGTCTCGCTATCGCGTAGCTCGATGGCGCGTGCGGTGGCGGAGATGCGCTTGAAGTCGAGCAGGAGGGCATCGAGCACGCTGGCTTTCGTCACGCGGTTGGGGTTCTGCCCGGCGCGTGCGGCGATGACGAGGGCGACGCTGTCGGTGATGTTTTTGACGTGCTCATGCACGACGCTGGTGGGCGCGAAGTCGGCGGTATTGTTCTGGAAGAAGGTGAGCACGTTTTGGGCGCGCTCCAGACGGCGGGTGGCTCGGTCGTTCATAGGTTGGTTGGTGGTATGAGGTTGCCGGGGGTTATGCGCAAATTACCACAACGAGGCGCGGCGTTTCTAGTGTCTTTTTAACGCCTGGGAGCGGCTGCACGGCCTGGAACGAAATTTCACAGGAGGGAACGGAGAGAGGAATCTGGCAGCTCGGCAGCCTCCGTGAGCGCCTGCCCCAGGTTTTGGGCCTGGAAGCCTTGTATTTGGCTGGCGTTCGCACTTTTGAGAGTCCAGGGCGCACAGGGTCTGAGGTTGACGCGCAGCTACTCGGAGGGTGGCTCGCACATGGTCTGGGGGTGGTGCGCACATGGTTCGAGAGCGGGATGCACATGGTTTGAGGTCAGCACGCACAAGGTTCGTGGGCGGCGCGCACATGGTTCGAGGGTGGCACGCACAAGGTTAGAGGTCAGCACGCTCATGGTCGGAGAGCGGCACGCACATGGTTTGAGAGTAGCGCGGACGTGGTCTGAAAGTGGTGCGCAGATGGTTCGAGAGTGGCTCGCACATACTCGGGAGCGCTCCGCACACGGTCGGAGTGTGGCAAGGACATGACCTGAGTGTGATTGAAACAGGGTCCATGAGGCTCGCGAGAATGGATGAGCGGTGAAAGTGGTCAGTTTGAGTTCAGCGTGTCTGGAGCTTTGTGTCACCGTGTAGCGTATGGGGTATAACCCTACCTGGGCAGATAGGCATTGGTGCGGAGGGTGATTCGGGACGATAGCGGAAACTCTGTACCCATGATGACACTGCGATGACTCCACCTGAAACCATGGGCGACACTAACGTGATGGCTAGCCCGACCGAAGACAAGCGCACGCGACTGAAGCGCTGGCTGGACAGTGGCAAGGCGGCGCTGCATCCGCTGACTTTTCCGCAGCGTGAGTTGTGGGAAGCTTCTCCGGTGTCGGTGGCGGATCAGACAAACACGATTTGCTGTCTCATCGAGATCAAAGGGGCGATCACCGCGCAGGACTGCATCGCTGCGATGCAGCGTGTGGTGAACCGGCACGAGGTGCTGCGGCTGTCATTTCTGCCTAGCAAAGGCCAAGCGGTGCAGATGATTCAGGCGCAGAGCGAGCCGGTGATGCGGTTTCGTAACCTGCCATCGTCATCCACAAGTTCTGAAGCCCTGGATGCTGCCGCGCGCGAAACTTTCGATGCGCCTTTCGATCTCGTGCAGGGGCCGCTTTATCGTGTGGAGGTGCTGCGGCGCTCGCCGATTGATCATGTGCTTGTCGTGGCGATTCATCATGCGATTGCGGATGGCTGGTCACTCGGCGTGCTGGTGCAGGATTTGTATGCGGCCTATGCGCAGGTGCTGTTGGGCGCGAGCGGCGGTCTGCCACCCGTTCCGCTTTCCTACACGGCTTGGGGGGCTGCTGAGCGGGCTCTTTGGCAACCACTGCTGCTGGAGCAACGAGCGGAGTTTTGGAAAACGTGTCTCGATGGTTCCACGCGGCTTTGGGATGATCGCGCGGATGCGCTGGATGAATCGGATCAATTGCAGCGCCGGATTGCAGGTGTGTCTGCCGAATTGGGCCTCGCGGTTCGTGAATTGGCGCGACGCACGAGTGCCACGTTGTTCAGCACTTTGCTCGCGGCATTTCAGATCACGCTGTCGCGCTGGACGGGAGTGGCGGACATCATCGTGGGCACGCCGGTGGCGAATCGCGCACGGCAGGAAGTTCGCGAGACGATGGGTTACTTTTCCAGCATCGTGCCCTTGCGCGGACAGGTGGATGACAGCCGCTCGTTCTCCGACATCCTCCGCACCGTGCATCAATCGACGATGGATTGCTTTGCCAATGCCATGCCGTTTGCCGAACTCGTGAGCGCACTCGATCCACCACGAGTGCCGGGACGCAATCCCATCTATGAAGTGCGTTTTGCGCTGCAAAATCAGCCTGTGCCAGATCTCGCGGTGGCGGGCTTTTCTGTTCAGCTCAAAATCCGCGCCACGGGTACGCCGCGCTTCGATCTGGCCTGTGAAATCACTGAGGAAGGTAATGGCCTCGAAGTTGTTTGGCTGTTCCGCTGGACCCGTTTTTCACAATCTGAAATCGAGGAGCTGCATCGCCTGTTTCTCAGCGTCATCACCGCCGTCTGCACCTCACCCGACAGCCGCACCTTTATCTGAGCCATGATGAACCCACCTGAACCGCATTGGCTGAGTCGCTCAGCTTTCCAAATACTGATCTTTCTCGTTCTCTTCACCGAGATCGCGCTAGGCGTGGCCTTGTATCGTGAGGCATCGCTTTGGGTCGTGGTGCCGCTGGTGTTGCTGGCGAGCCATTTCATGCATGGGGCTGCTGTGGGACTGCATGAGGCGACGCATGGGCTGCTGAGGAAGAACAGGCGGTTCAATGAGTTTGATGGCGTGCTGCTGGGCGTTTTCAGCTTCATGAGCTTCAGCCTCTACCGGGCTGCGCATCAGTCACATCACGCTTACTTTGCCACGGAGCGGGATGAGGAGCTGTGGCCCTTTGTTCTCACCAGCAAGCCACGATGGGCGCGAGTGCTGGCCGCCGTGCTGGAACTGACGATGGGGCTTTTTTACACGCCGTTTCTGTTTCTGCGGTCGTTCCTGCGTACAGGTTCGCCGATAAGGAGCAAGAAGGTGCGGCGGCGTATCTGGGTGGAACTGGCACTGATGATGGGGGTGTGGACCGGCATCGTTGCGGCGGTCTCGTATGCGGAGGTTTGGCGCTACTTTTTGTGGATGTATCTGGCACCGGCATTTCTGGCCGCGAACCTGCAAACGTGGCGGAAATACATCGAGCATGTCGGTTTGACCGGCGGCACGGTGAACAGCGCGACACGGAATATCATCGCGGATGGCTGGTGGGGGCGACTGGTGGCCTTCACGCTGCTGCATGAGCCGTTTCACGGCGTGCATCATCTGCATCTCAGTCTGCCACACGCGGAACTACCGCTGCATGCCGATGAAATTCAGCCGATGACTGCGGACGAGCACATGCCTTTTCCTAGCTATCGTCATGCGGTCATCCACATGCTGTGCAGCCTGAAAAATCCACGCGTGGGGGCGCAGTGGCACAGGGCATGAACAGCGTCTTAACCGAGAGTGTGTTTGAAGCGAAGGACCTCACCAAGGACTTCGACGATGGCCGCGTCCTAGCACTGCGCGGCGTGGACTTTCAGATCGGACAGGGCGAGTTTGTCGCGATCATCGGTCCGAGCGGTTGTGGCAAGACGACGCTACTCCAGATGCTGGGAGCGCTTGATTGGCCAAGCGGCGGCATTCTGAACTATCGCGGTCATTCGGTGTCTGCGTTGCGTGATCCATCAGTCTACCGGGCGCGTGAGATTGGGTTCATATTTCAGGCGTTTCATCTGCTGCCGACCTTCACCGCATTGGAGAATGTGCAGATTCCGATGTTTGAAACGGAGATCCCGGCGGCTGAGCGGGAGAGCCACGCGATCGAACTGCTCAAGTCCGTCGGGCTGGAGCATCGCCTGCATCATTTTCCTTCAAAGCTCTCCGGCGGTGAGAGGCAGCGCGTCGCCATCGCCCGCAGTCTCGCTAATGGGCCATCGGTGCTGCTCGCTGACGAGCCAACAGGTAATCTCGACAGTGAAAATACCGCGCACATCCTGGAACTCATCATCCAGATCCGGCGTGAGAAGGACATGACCTTGGTGTTGGTGACGCATGATTTGAACATCGCCCGCATGGCCTCACGCACGATCCAGATGAAGGATGGACGCATCGTGAATGACGAACTCCGAAATCTGAAATCCGAATGACCTTTCTTTCCATCGTTGTCCGAGGGCTGACGCGACGCCCTGTGCGCACTGGACTCACTCTGGTGGGCATCTCCATTGGCATCGCTGCCGTGGTGACGCTGGTGGGGCTTTCGCGTGGCTTTGAAAAGAGCTGGGAGACAGGAATGAAGGCGCGTGGCACGGATGTGGTGGTGAGCAACATGGGCACCGCGTTGGCACCGAAGCCGTTCGAGGAGGCTGTGCGTGATCGCCTCAGCAGCCTACCGCAGATTGCTGCGACGTGCGTGATCTTTGTGGATCTGACGAGCATCGAAGACTCCTCAATGATGATTGTTTCGGCACGTGAGTGGGGGGGGTTCTCTTGGAAGAGCCTCAAACTGGTTACGGGACGCATGCCCAAGGATGCGAACGAACCGGCGGTCGTTTTAGGTCAGACGGCAGCGGAAGTGCTCAGGAAGAAAATTGGCGATCCCATTCAGATCGAGGCGAGCGAATTGACCGTGGTAGGCATCGTGGATGGTGGTGCCTTGGTAGAGAATGGCTCAGTGATTGTTTCGCTGCCGCTGTATCAGGGAATCACTGGGAATGAGGGCAAGATCAACATCATTGATGTCCGCGCTGCGCCTGGAGCCACGGAGGATGCTGTGAAGGCCTTGTGCGTTGAGATTAACCAACTCATCCCCGAAGCCCGCGCCATGGTGGCGGGCGAACATGTGGGGAATAGCGAGGCGTATCGCTTCATCCGCGCCATGAGCTGGGGCACGTCGCTGCTGGCGGTGATCGTTGGCGTGCTCGGGGTCATGAACACGATGCTCATGACCGTTTTTGAGCGGAAGCAGGAGATCTGCATCCTGCTCGCTATCGGCTGGAAGCGTGGGCGCATCATGAGCATGATCTTGTGGGAGTCTGCATTGCTCGGCCTGCTCGGCGGCATCGCTGGTGTGCTGATCGGCACTTTCGGCGTGAAGGTGATGGAAACGCTGCCAGCCATTCACGGCCTGCTGGAACCTGACCTGAGCGTGCAACTCATGTTCTTCTCCGTGGCCATCGCCGTCGCCGTTGGCGTGATCAGCGGCCTGTATCCTGCCTGGCGCAGTTCTCGACTCACACCCAGCCTTGCCATGCAGGGCTGACCTTCCTCTACTCTTATGAAACATACGCTCGCACTTCTTCTCGTCACGTTCACCGCTTTTCACGTCCACGGTCAAGATGCCATGTCCGCGAGCGGCCTCGCCGCCAAACTCAGCGCCTTGCAGCAGGATGGTTCGTCCTTGGTGAGATTGAAAATGGAGGTGAAGGGCACGGCGAAGACCACGCTGCAACTTCAGATCAAACAGCGCCGCACCGCCGGTGCCACCGAGGTCGTTTACCAAGTTCTCTGGCCCAAAGAACGCGCTGGCGAAGCTGTGCTACTGCGCCAGAGCGGCAATCAAGCTGCCAGCGGCTCAATTTTCGTACCACCTAATAAGGTCCGTGCGCTCGACAGCGCGCAGATGAAGGAGGGCTTGTTTGGCAGTGACCTGGAGTATGCTGATGTGCTCGAAAACTTCTTCGCGTGGCAGAATCAGACCATAGTCGGCACCGAAATCGTGAATCGCGTAAGCTGCCAGATCCTCGAATCCAAACCAGGTAAAGGCCAGCGTTCCAGCTACGCCGCCGTCCGCACCTGGGTGGACGCACGCCGTTTGGTGCCGCTGCGCATCGAGAAATACAACAGTGCCGGGCAGGTATCGCGCCGCATCACCAGCGGCCGCATCGTGACAGATGACATCGGTCGTCACGTCCCCGCCAGCTTCACTGTGAGCGATCTGCAAAGTGGCTCATCCACTGAATTGGACGGCTCCAGCCTCAAACATGACGTGAGCTTTACCGCGCAAGATTTTACCCCTGCGGCACTCCAGCGGGAATAAAGCGAAAATCGTTAGCTCCACATCTTCCGGGCCAGCGAGTAGGCATCGGCTCGATTCCACGTTTCCTTCACCTCCTACAACGGCTGGGAGACCGACCGGCCCCGGCAGACAAGCACTTCATGGTCGCTGGTTTAGCTTGGCCGGACATTGTGCTGGTCACGTTTTCTTCCTCGCCGATCAATGCAAAAGGGTTACCAGCACTCCGGAAACTCCTTGCCCACCCATTGCATGAGCCCCGGCTTGTGATCGTAGAGTTCCAACTGTGGTGGTCTGCCCGCTTGCGTGAGAAAGATCACCCGCTTCGAGCAGGGAGGAGATCATGGCCGAGGGGAACGGGTGGCAGGGATGCATTCTTCGCGCGTTTCCATGGAGCAAAGAGTTGAATGTATCCGCCGTGGAAACATCATCCCCACCGCGATGGGCGACACCTTGCATTGATTTGTGGAGGGATATTTGAAGGTCGCTTGAGAAAGGCGGCGTGGTTGGCTGCGAACTTGAAGTTCCCCGTTCCAAAACTGCGTTGATTGCCCATCGATTCTACTTCAGCCGCCGCACCTTCATCTGCATCACGGCCCAGTCTGCGGACATGGCCCCGATGGCGAGCCTGCCGGGCGGACTGGCCCAGAAGGGGCGCTGTGAGAGCGAGGCGATGGGGCCGGACCATTCATGGAACGGGCGGCCATCCAGTAGGGTAGTGATGGTGGCGTTGGGGCCTTGCAGACGCACGGTCACCTCCACTTCGTGGGGTTCGTTGTCTTTGATCTGCTTGCCGGGCAGTGCGCCGGGTAGTTTCATGCCGGACTTTCCGTCCCCTTTGACAAGGCCCGTGCTGAATCCGGCAAAGGGTGCGCCATCCAGATCGAAGCCTACCATGCGATCCCAGACGGGCAGGACGAGGTGGAGAACCTCTCTCTTCACGAGCTGCCGGAACTTGAGATGCACCTGATAGCTCATGCCCGCTAGACTCACCGGCAGTGGCAGCACGGCAGGACCAAGTTCAGGGCTGTAAAGTGTGCCATCTTCACGCCGCCAGCCGTGGCCTTCGTCAATGATGTCGTCATCGTTAAGCAGGGCGACGAGGCCCAGCCACTCTTCACCGACCACGGGAAAGGGCGCGCGCAAAGCGGGCTTCACCGCCGCAGGTGCGGACTCGCCGCTGAGGTCAAAAAGACGCGCCGTGCGCTCCTGGGCCTCCACGGACAGGAGTCGGCCATTCGGGCTGAAGGCGAGCATGATGGGTGTGCCATCAAAGCCGAGGAAGGTGTGGTGCAACTTCGCCGTCGCATAGTCCCACAGCTTCACGGAGCCATCCGACGAGGCGCTGGCGAGCAGCGGCAGCTTCGGGTGAAAGGCCAGCGCGCTGATCCCGGCATCATGCGCGCGGAAGTCGTTGCGCTCCTCCAGCGCTTCCGCTTTGAGTACGCGGATGACCTGCTCGGCTCCGCCGATGGCGATGAGACTGCGATCCGGTGAGACGACGAGTTCCTCGATCCGGAAGTGATGCAGCGTGCTCTTCACGACCTTGCCGCTGGTGGCATCGAAGAGAGTAAGCTCATCTTCCACGTCATCTGTTTCGCGCTTCTTTGCCACGATGGCGGCGATGTGGGTGCCTCCCGTGCCGACAAAGACGGCGCGCTCGATCTTTTTCGGCAGGTTCAGCAAGGTCTTGCCGGAGGCCACATCAAACACGAACACGCCACGATGCTCCGAAATGGCGAGCAGTCGCTTGCCCGCAGGATCGAAGTCCATGCGCATCGTGTGGTCAGGCATGGGGATGTCACGCAGCTCAGTCATCTCACTGCCGCTGGTGCGGTAGAGCTTGAGACTGTGCGGAGGGCCGGTGATCCGCCGTGCCAGGGCAGTGATACCACTGGGCCAATGCGCCGCTGACATGACATAGGCATCAGGGCCGCGCTGTTTCACGGCGGTGGGCCGGCGTGGGTTCGTCACATCGAAGCGCTGAAGGGTATAATTGACTCGGCTCAGCAGCAGCGTGTCACTGACGAAGCAGGTGGACCAGCCTTGCTCAGCATTTTCGCTGGAGATGCGCGCCGCCTCCACATCTGCCGGGATGCGCCAGAGCTGCGGCGGGTTTTCCAGCAGGAGGAGGTGACCACTCAAAGGATGAAAATCGAAGCCACGATTCGCACGCCCTTCCTTGATCCCGAAGAAGGTGCCGCGTGCGGAGAAGCTCCTTGTCTCCCACAGCCGCATGACGGGCCTGCCTTTGTCAAAGCCTGCCTCATTGCCGATGGTGAGCAGGTGATCCCCTGCCGTCCAGGTGATGTGGCTGATGGCAGCGAGGTGCAGCCGCGCGCGCCGCTTCTCCGTGCCCGTGGCGGTGTCGATGATCACCACCTCACCGTTGTAAAGCCCGAGCGCCAGCCGCCCGCCATCGCGGCTCATGGCCATGCAAAGGATGTACTCTCGCGTCTGGCTGATGAGGTTTCCGGTCTCCACGCCGAGCACGATGAAATGTCGGCTCCGACCGCTGCCGATGAAGATGCGGCTGCCATCGGGGCTGAAGATGGCATTCACATAGCAGCCTGGGTGATGCCAGCGCACGGAGCCATCCCGCAGATCGAGGAGGAAGAGTTGCGAATCTCGAATGGCCTCGCCCTTTTCATCCATCACGGCGAGCTGCTGCGCATCTGGCGAGAAGGTGAGTCGGACGACAGCCGCACTCGGAGATGGCACGGTCTTCTCTGCCACGCCATCGGCCACTCGATAGAGCTTCACCTCGGCTGCATTTCGCGAGGTGACGGCGAGCCGCTGGCCATCATCCGAGACACCCAGCACCATATCACCGCGCAGGCCAGTCATGATATGCCACCGCACCGCCCCGGACCGCACATCCACGATGGCGACGGTGCCTGCGCCACTGGCGATGGCAAACTGACCTGCCTGCCCAGGGATAGCTTTCACGGCCACCACTTCGGCAAAGCCGGGCAGCTTCAATTCACCGAGCGAGGCATCACGTTTCACGGAGAGATAGTCCCAGCGCTGATCCCGCAGGTCCTCCGGCACCGAGTCCAGCGCCTGCACCATCCCGGGCAGATCCGCCGTGCGATACGCGGCCTCTGCCACCGCGATCTGGGAGGTCTTCAGCGCACGCCTCGTCTGCTCCGCGTTTTCATTCGCGCGCTGTTCGTTTGCCATGGCGATCTCGGCGTGGCGCGTGGCCTTGCGCTCACTCGCCAGCACTTTGAAAACAAAGCCCACGCTGATCAGCAATAGCGCCGCGAGCGAGCCGGTGACGGCCTTGTGCCGCAGCATGAGCAGCTTGAGCTGCTTCAGCGCGCCCGCAGCCTCCGCACTCGTGGCAAAGCCGCCCTGATATGCTTCGATGTCCGCGCTCAGTGAAGCGACGGTCTGATAACGCTGCGTCTTATCTAGCCGCAGCGTCTTCATCACCACGGAGGACAGCGCTGACGGCACGCGACCATTCGACACATGCGGCAGCGGCTTGATGAGTTTGGCATTGAGCACATCGCCCTTTTGGGTCTTACGTCCTTTCGTTTTTGAGCTGGCTTGCAAAGCCGATGGCGAGGTGATGGCGGCTGAAGTGACCTTTTGCAGCACCTCATCCAAGGTCTTGCCCTCCACCGGCGGCCTCAGCGTGAGGATGGCGTAAAGAATACCGCCGAGAGAGAAGATGTCCGAGCGCTCATCCAGCTCATCGATCTGCCCCATCGCTTGTTCGGGGCTCATATATTGCGGAGTACCCATGACCGCGCCGTCGAGAGTCTGGGAGAAAGACGCGGAGAGAGGGAGACACGGAGACGCGGAGATTTCTGAGTTTTGGTTCTCCGCGTCTCCCCATCTTCGTGTCTCCGTGTCTCTCCTTTTCGCCAGTCCCCAGTCCATCACCAGCACCTCGCCGAACTCGCCGACCATGACGTTCTCAGGCTTCAGATCGCGATGCAAAACATGCTTGCTGTGGGCGAAGGCGATGGCATCGCAGACTTTGCGGAAGATGAGCAGGAGGCGGTCCAGTGTGTATTCTTGCAGAGCCTTCGGCTCGTGATGCCGCAGTGAGGTGAGGATGTCCTGAAGCGTGCGGCCTTTGACCATCTTCATCGAGTAGAAGAGCGGCAAGCCATTCTCCCAGACGATGTCATAGATCGGGACGATGTTTGGATGTGCGAGCATGGCCAGCACCTCCGCCTCACGCAGGAAGCGCTGGCGTATGGACGCGTCTGCATTCGCGTCCAGATGCATGATCTTCACCGCCACCGTGCGCTTCAGCTTGCTGTCCGCAGCTTCCAGAATGCTGCCCATGCCACCTCGCGCGATCTCGCCGCCGATCTGGTAATTGTCCGCACCGAGCAGCGGCTCAGTCATCGTCGCAGCCACCGGACTCGAAGTGGGAGTGGTGATGATTGTGGGTGCGACGGCGGCGTTCATGGGAGTATGCTTGGTGGCGATTCTATCCCAGAAAGGCAGCGGCTGTTACTCTGCTTTCACTTCTCTGCGAGCACGCTTTGCAGCCAGGCGAGTTCGCCAGGGATATCCTCGGCGGTGAGCACCGTACGGGCGACTTCCTCCCGAAGAAGGTCGCGGAACTTGGTGCGCAGGCGGTGAATGTGGATGCGTGTGCCCGCCACGCTGGAGCCGAGCTGTTTGGCGATCTCCTTGTGCGAAGGGGGCTCTTTGTCCCACATGAGGAAGGGCAGCAGCACATCGAAGACTCCGGCACGGCCAGTGGCGGAAAAGGCCTCGCGCAGCTTTTCTCGGACACCGGCCAGCAGCTCATGCGCCCAGGCGTGGGTGAAGATACACTCGGGGTCGCGGGTGTCCTGAGGCTCGCGGGCGTAGCGCTCTTCGGCGTCCATTTCATCAAAAGAGATGTGCAGGATGCCGCCGCCGCGCTTCTGGGCGGCGTGATGGCGGGTGTGGTCGCTCAATAGGCGCTTCAGCACGCCGAGCAGGTAGGACCGTAGCTTCCCGACGTCCTGGCGCACGCTCTGGATGGCGTCCTCGGTGATGAGGCGGTGAAAGAAAGCCTGAGTGAGGTCCTCCGCGTCCTCGGTGCTGTGACCGCTGCGGCGCAGGTAGGCATAAATGGGATACCAGTAACCTTTGCAGAGCTGTTCCATGGCCTTGGCGGCATCAGCGGCACTGCCATACTGCACGGCCTGGACGAGCGTCCAGTGCGTGGTGGGGAAGTCGGCATTGCTGGTCGTGTCGGCTTGCAGCATGAGATAGAGTCGATTTTGGCGCTGAAAGGGGATTCGGCGCAAGACTCGGCTTTTAGTCTCCTAAAATAAAAAAAGTTTAAAACACGGTGTAACGCCGGGGAAGAAACCGGGACAGTAGGAGTAGTTACATCCCGTCATGACTCAAAAACTCCTTTTCCTCGCTCTGCTGTGCCTGATGGCGGGCGCTCCCGCACGGGCTTTCCCGCCGGCTCCCTATTATACCCTGTTCGGCACTGTGCGGGATCAGGTGGGGCAGACCATCACGGCGGATGGGGCGGTGATTGTTTTGCTGAAGGGCGGGGAGGAGGTGGGGCGCACGCCGATCACGAACGGGATGCTGCTGGAACAGAACTATGAGCTGGCGGTGCGCATCGACCAAAACCGCAGCGGCACCACGCTGTACACGGAGAATGCGGTGGCGGCCCAGGGGCTGTTTTCCCTGGCGGTGGAGATGAACGGGCAGCGCTACTACCCCATCGAGGTCAGTGGCAATCTCACGGCGGGCAAAGGGGGCGAGCGTGTGCGGCTGGACCTGAATCTGGGTGAGGACACGGACGGCGATGGTCTGCCAGACATCTGGGAGGCATGGCAGCTCTATCAGGCGGGTTATTCCCCGGATGGAAACGGCCTCTGGCCCATCCACCTGCTCTCCCGGAACGGAGATTTCGACAAAGATGGGCTGAGCGACTGGCTGGAATATGTAGCGGGCACCTTTGCCGGTGATGCCACGGAGCGTTTCCATTTGGAAATCAAAGAGAAGCTGGCGGCCAGCGTGCGCTTTGAGTTCTACGCCATCACGGGCAAGACCTACACCATCGAGCGCAGCACGGACATGCAGACCTGGACCCGCGCCACCTTCAGCATGGATGCCCCCGGCGCAGGCAGCGGTGCTCACCGGGCGGATAACGTGGGCATCCGCAGTGCCTTCGCCGCACCCAGCGGGGGAGCAGAGAAGGAGTTTTACCGGCTCACAGTGCGGTGAGTGACCTGACTGATCCGACCGAACCCATCTTTCTGACTGATATATTTTATGAATGAGCCTCTTGCAAAACCTTCAAGATGCAAGGTCGCGGAGAGTTTTTTCATCTCACGATGGCGGAGCTTTCATCGCATCGGATCACCCTTGGCTCTGAGT